>JAAGKN010000393.1_pt1 | contig 121901 bp, 124 predicted proteins | sample 6206371 | NCBI WGS metagenome assembly JAAGKN01 (sample SAMN11533720, study PRJNA540317) | gut metagenome | isolation source: fecal pellets from male and female animal of same cohort | host: Peromyscus leucopus | place: USA:CA | collected 2017
AAAAATCTGTTTGAAAAATTTGATGGAGAGGGTAAGCTGCTTTTGCCAGATACAGAAGTTTCCTTTGATGCGATTCCGTGGTCTAAGCATCCTACTTTGACGGGTGTGGAGCTAAAGCATATTATCACATCCGAAAAAACAGGCGGGCAATTCAGTTACCATCTTGTGCGGATAGCCCCTAATAAAAAGATTGGCAATCATATCCACGAGAAGCAACTGGAAACACATGAGGTAATCTCTGGTGCGGGAGTATGTGTAAACGATGGCGTCACGCTGCCTTACGAAGCAGGCGTAATATCCATTTTTCCCATAGGAGTACCGCATGAAGTCATTGCGGGGGATGATGGGCTTTATCTATTCGCAAAGTTTATGCCTGCCCTCTGTTAAAATCCACTCTGGTAGATAGTGCCAGAGGATGATTTATACGTTAATGGCGGCAAGCCTACATATTTCTCAAATTGCTTTATGAAGTGGCTTTGGTCGCAGAAACCCGTGGTCAAGGCTACTTCTGTTATTGTTTCGGCTTCGTGGATTAAGCGTTGTGCCTTGCGGATGCGGTTCTGTATTTGAAACTGATGCGGCGTAAGCCCGACCTCTGCCTTGAAACTTCTGATAAAGTGGTATTTGCTGATGAAAGCGTTTTGTGCCATCTCCTCGACAGTAAGTTTGCATTCTGGGTATAATTCCAACTGCTTTTTTAAGTCGTGGATATATGGGTTGTGGTTTTTAAGCCGCCAGTCAGAAGAATTGGAAATTTCATCTATGCGGTTTAATAGCTGCAATATCTGGTATTGATTGATTTTTCCCATATTCAGAGCCTGCATCAGAAGAAGTGTAATACGTTTTTGTATCGTGGCAACATCTACGGTATTTACCATATTCATATCAATGCACAGGCTAAGCAGAGTATAACTGTCATACGCCCCAATGCTATGCGGCACATATGGAAATATGGCAAATGTTTCATTTTGTCTATAAACCCTTGTTTCTTGATTTATGGTAAAGGCAACGGAGCCATCCAGTATGATACCGATTGTCAGCACGGAAACATGATTATGCAGTGGGTAGGATATAGTTGAATCTTTGCAGAAAATCAGTTCAATACCTGTTTCTGCACTATATAAATAGCGGATGTTGTTAGTTCTCATAGATTTTCCTCATAGTCTATAATCCGTATCATAGATTTGCGTCATGTGTTGACATTGCAGCTTTCAAGCAAACGGTTTGTTCCCGTTATTTCAGCGTCTACAAGGTCAATCATTCTTTTTACATTTGCGGAATGAGCGGAAGAAACCTCATTTTCCCACAACGGATTGATTTGCTTTTCAATCCCTGCACGGTATTTTTGCAGGATATTAAGCCGTTCCTGTAAAAGCTCCTGCTGTTCATCAAGCGTAAATGTACTTAGAAAGAAAGCGGCAATAGAAAAAATATTTGTATCGTAGTTGAATTGCAGGATAGATGCTTTCAAAGTGCTTACAAATTCGCTTTTTCCTTTATCAGATAGTTTGTAAACCGTACGGTCTGGCATATTTCCGACTTTTTCGGTAGTGCCTAATATAAATTCTTTTTTTTCAAGGGTTTTTAAGGTTGAATATACAGTTGAATCAGCGATATTAAACCACCATTTTACATTCATGTAGTTTAAGAGTTTTATTATCTCATATGCGTTAAGCGGTTTTTCATAGATAAGACCTAAAAGCATTGTGGCGGGTTTGGACAGCATAGTATTTCCTCCTTGACATTCTGTTGTATTTATAGTACTTTATATATAAAGTAGTTTTTATAGACACTACTATTATAACATATCAACATGAAAAATGAAATACTGGAAAAGACCGCTACTCGAAAAAGCACATAATTTTTGTGGTGAAATCGAGAGATATTAGGAGGGATTGTGAAATGGAAAATATCGTAACCAATAAACTATTTAGTTCAATTTTACTCTTTACAATCATTGGTGAGTTTTTTCTTCCATGGATTCTGCGTCAATATTATAACGGATACAACAGCAAAACAATGGCAATGAGTGCATTGGGAAATCCTCAAAGCCCTGTTCATGTTATTTATAATTCATGGTTGATATGGCTTGGAAGTTTTCTAACATTTGTAGCGGTTGCATACTTTTTTACTACAAGAACAGACTTTCCGATTTTATCTGTTCTATTGCTAATTTCAATGGGAACTTTTGCTGTTGGAGCAGGATTGATTTCAGGCATATTTCATGTGAATGAGAAGTAAAGACATTGTTACTGCGGCTTCAAAAATACATGGAATAAGTGCGGCAATCGGATTTATGGCATTCTTAGTTTTTCCCGTTATTAAATGGGATTTTGGCATTTAAGCAGAAGAATATTATTTTAGGTGTTATATGTCTTATCTCATTTGTCTTAGCATTGATTTTCTTTATCTGCTTTATTATGGGAGATAAAGAACAGTTTCAAAATACTATGTTGAGATATGAGGGGATGTGGGAACGACTGGCTTTGCTTAGTATGTATATTCCCCTTGCTTACAAAGCTATTCATAATCTGCTGTCCCGCTGAATTTTCCACTTATTGTCCAAAATGTGAGCAGGGAATATTAATTAATACAAAACATCTGCAAGTAACAGTCATAGATAAATAAATTATTGCATGAAACGGAGATAAAGGTATGGATTATAAAGAAACAGATTTCAGTTTTCTGTATGATGATTTAACGAGAGAATATGGAAACGAACGAGGAAAACAACTTTATGCTCTAATGTGTGAAGAATATGCGAGCCTATGTGAGCAGGAAACAAAATCCGAGAATCAAGAGATGAATAAGCATATTTTCAAAAGATTGCTGCCGACAATGGGCATCTACATAACCCTTGCCAACAATGGTTTTACCAAAGAACAGGCACTTATGATAACCCATAAGGAAATACAGCATCATGCACACAGCATAGCAGAAGAAAATGCCAAGCTTACAAAAATGCCATTTACATACGGTTTATTCAAAATGTTTGCTAAATCGCATATGGGCAAAAAGTATCCGATAGAGGGATTTACGGTAGAATGGAAAAGACATGATAATAAAGAAGTCCATTTTGATATAGTCCGTTGCCTTTATAAAGATATGTGCGAAAAATATTCCTGTCCAGAACTTTGTACGGTTTTTTGTCAAAGTGATATAACCGCTTTTTCGGGATATGAGCCTAAGATTAGATTTGAACGTATGGGAACACTTGGAGGAAGGTGCTAATTGTTGTGATTTTCATTTTATTCATGGAAATCACTAAATACAAGTTGAATACCCTCTTGTAACTCGGCTAGTTAGGTTGTCGTATTAATCTTCTTTTGCAAACGGATGTTAATCGCTCTGTGGTGCTGGTCTGAATGTTCTCATTTATATCCCTCTTTAATGACAAAAAATAGAGCATATAGATTTTTGGTTTCTATATGCTCTAACACCATTACTATATCTGATTTTAATCGACATGATTGATTATGCTAACTGCATAACTTTCATTTCAATTTCTCTTAGTTCATCAATTGATAATAGAGGAACACACTCCGCAATTTCTTCAAGTGTCATTTTTCCTTTTTTTATCAATCTTTCTGCGGTTTCCCTTGCACTTTTTAATTCCGCTTTCTGCGCTGCTTCATTCCTCATATCTTCCATAATTTTACACATGGTCGCCACTCCTTTCTCGTCCTGCTTGAAGTACCTTGCTTTTTTAGCAAGTGCCTCATAATTCATATCATCGGGATTAGTGCATGAAAAATCGTGCATTAGCTTACCGACTTCATCATTGCCCCTATATTTGCCATTCACATATAGGATATGCGAACCGTCACCAAACAATACTTTATTTTCCCCGATTGTAACATATCTCTCTACTGGATATATCGGCTGATTTCCTTTCATTACATCATTTTCAGTAATAAAAATAACATAGCTGTCGGGAATATCCTCCGTATCATCTCCTGCTTTTAATATATGTGCGTCCAACAGGCTGCTGTTATGCCTTGCCCTTTTTGCGCCTGCTCCTGCGTCTTTCCTCTGAATTTCCACGTCAAATTCCTTGTTGTCACTATCAACCGCATGAACATCTAATGTAGCAGAACGCCCCTGTAAGTTTTTTAGCAGTTCTTGCGTCCGAACCGATTTAATTTTTATGTCCTTTTTTCCTAAAACAATCTGTAATATCAGTTCCACACCCTCAAAATTATCTGCAAGGCAGACAGTCATAAAATCATCGTCCATATATCGGAGTGATTTCAAACGCTCTAAATCCTCTTGATGTATCTGCTCTGTTGTATTCAAAAATATCACCTTCTTTCGCCACTTTTATTATACATCGGACAATACCTTTTGAAAACTGAATTTTTCGTGAAACTTGCCCCTTTAAAAATCATATTTCATGACTATATTATTAAAATATCTTTTAAACCCTAATCTTTCGTATAAATATACAGATTGACCACAGGCGCCAAGTGTTACTATCTCTGCACCATTTTTCAATAAATCATTTATTGCACAGGAACATAATAAAGATGCCGCTTTCTTTCTTCGATATTGTTCAAGAGTCGATACAAATTCTAATGAAGCTGTGTTTCCATTTTGTATGGTCGCACACGTTGAAACAGCGACTCCATTGATTTCAGCTAAATAGATATTGATATGATTGCTTTCTACCCATGTAAAGTAATGCTCCGCATCAATCATCTCCCAGCCATGTAACGCTGTATTTACCACATCGATCCACGACTTAAAATCTTCCTTTGTATCTATTTTGCGGCAAATGACAGGGCTGTCTTCCTCTGTATATGGAATAAAATCATTTTTATGTAACGACATTGTAGGTTCTGGCTCAAAAGCGCCTTCCGACAAATCTTTAAATCCATTTTTCTTCATAATATCAATAATATTATCAGGCGTTGCGTCTGGCGTTATATGCCATATTTGTGGCACTTTGCCCTCGCGGATACCTTGGATAAGAGTCCTCAATTCAGTTTCGGCACTTTCTTCTTTCAGATGGATGCGAAAAGCGATAGACGGTCCTTTTTTTCCTTCACATGGAATAATCCAGCTAACAGAACCCTCATAAAGATCAATGATATCTGCTTGTGCAAATATTTTATAATAATTGTAATAATTTGAAGTAATAGTTTGAAACATCATTGTCCTATTCTTTCCGGGCTACATACCCTTGCATAATATCATCTGGTATTTCAATCTCATATTCACAGGTCAAATCTCCATTCAACACCGAACGAACCACTTTACCTTCCAGTTCTCTGTCCATAAATGCTTCCGTAAAATTCATTATATGACCTAAACTACAATTACATAAGGCAGACGACACAACATTTTCTGATAAGATGGACTCCTTCGCAAAAGGACAGTGACAGGCATGATACCGTTTCATTTTTTCATCGGTGGCATTTAAATACTCTTTCATGTTACAGGGAAATGCCATACAGTACAGTTTGTTTCCCCTTCGTACAGGAGCTAACATTTCTGGATTTTCTTTTATAAACGCTAATACCTCATCTGAAATTTCCTGTCCATAAAAATCCTTTTTTTCACTGTTCAGCTCAACAAAATGATTCAATTCATCATTCAAATGCTTATTCAGAAAATCATCTAAATTACCTGTTTCTATAAATTCCTTATGAGCCCATTCAGATTGTGACGGATGTAATCCATGCCTTACTTTATAAAATATTTTCTTCAGAGTTTCTTGATCTGTCATTTCTTCAAGTCGGTTCATAAACAGATACATATTATGACATTGGCATTTACACTCAGAATCTATATCCGGTAACTCTATGCCTTTAACAAGTTCATCCCAAAAAGTTTCTCCCAATTCTGAGCAGATTTCCCTTTTAAAAGTATTAATCCCAAATTTTTCGTCATAAACTATTTGAGTATCTCCCATAAGTCTTCCTCCCTGTACTCAAAAACACACCATTTTTCATTCATATAAATTTCTATTGTATCTTCTTCTCCATACTGATATCCAAACCCACTTCCAAAATTAGACTGATTATCTTCCATTGGAATTTCAGTTCCATCAACAGTTGATGTTATTTCTCCATCCATGTTACCACAACGACCACTGACAGTACTTTCTTTTCCTGTATCATAATACAATTTGCCATTTATCCTTACCATGGGTATTCTATCCCACATAGCATATGCTTGCTCTATCACCGTAATTTCATAAACCTCTCCTAATTGTGCAGGATATGATTCCATTATACTCCCATTATAAGTAATTTCTATCAAATCTCCAGCTTGTAATTCAAGATTTTCCTCATTTGATATGCTAAATTGATCTGCGGAATTAAGTTCCAAAGAACCATCTATAGGTTTTACTAAAATTGTATCATTGTTTGCCTCCATTACTGTTGCCTGAAATGACGCAGTAATTTCATTATTCCACTCGTATTCTGATCGCAAACCATCCGGTATATCAGATACGTTAATTTCTCTGTACAGCATAACCGTGTCAGGATTTCTCCCATAAATATTGATAATCCAGTTATCCGTGGAATAACCCTTATACTCATACACTTTGTCATCCTTGTCGCTGTCTACAATACCTATCTGCTCGCCGCAATCTGCCTTTGAAAAAGCACAATACGGAACATAAGTTTTATCTTCCCAAATGATTGCAGAATAATCATCATTAACCTCTGTAGTCATATTTATTAATTCCTGTTTTCCGCATGCACATAATATAATGGCAATTAAGCACCACAAACAAATATTGCCGCATAATTTCTTTTTCACGGTTCTTCCCCTCCCCGTCCCTAAAAATATATTTTATATCATACTGTATCTGACTGCTTATTTCAAGGTACGGGAAATAGTTGAATGTGCTTTAAGTAACAATATTTAGGAGCAGAACATGTGCAGTAAAAATCTCTCGCACCACTACCTCACTCACATATAAAATCTAAATCCCCCATTGACATTCATTTTAGGCAAATGTAAAATAAGTACACACTCAATTTAGACAAATGCAGAAATTAAAGAAAAAGAGGACCATATATGAAACGACTACCGGAATCCGAATTGGAAATTATGATGATCATTTGGGAATATAACCGCCCCGTCAATAGAATGGAGATTGAAAAACACCTAAAAAAAGCGGTCGCCGCGCCGACCATTTTATCTTTTCTGAACCGTTTGGAGACAAAAGGATTCGTCAGTGTAGAGAAAATCGGGAAAATCAACTGGTATACCCCTCTGGTCAAAGAAGAAGAATATTTGCAAAAAGAAAGCAGAAATATTCTGCAGAAAATGTACCAAAATTCTCTAAAAAATTTCGTGACGGCACTTTACGACGGCGATGGGCTTTCCGCACAGGATATAAAGGATTTAAAGTCATTTATTGAAGAAAAAAGTTCAGACGCTTAAGCAGACAGAAATAATCTGTCCGTGCTAACGTCTCTAAGCAAAAGGAAGGACTGCGAAACTATGAGAGCAAAATGGAGAAAAGCGATATGGGCGATTCTGGCACTACAACTTTTGTTGTGGCATGTGCTTTTTCTGCAGAAAAATATGGAACTGAATTATCTGGTAAATCGGTTCGTGAATCATTTCAACCTGCCTTACCTGCTCTATCTGCACTGGCGAAAGCTGACGGCACTCGTATGGGTCATATCGGCATTATTTGTGATGGCGCTGCATTACTGGAATTATATACGATTTCGAAGAGCCTGCATTAATCAGTTAAGCATCGTGCCGGAGACGGATGTCAAAAACAACTTAAGTGCGGCAGTCGCGGAGACAGGATTACGCACAAAGAAACGCGATAAATCTTTTCTCTACCGAAGCGGAGAAGTCCGGGAACCTTTTCTGATTGGCTTTCGAGAGCCAATCCTGATATTGCCGGACAGAGAATACGACGCACAGGTTTTGCATTTTATTTTTTTGCATGAATGTAACCATATACGGCATAGGGATATGCTCTATAAATTATTTATGCTGTTCATACAGTCACTTTTATGGTTTCAGCCACTCATCTATCTGATCAAGGCAGTCAGCTATCAGGACGTGGAAGTAGCCTGCGACGAGGCGGTCGTGGAAGGCAAAAATATCTCAGCCAGAAAAGAATACGGATATGCCCTGCTCGAATGTCTGAAAATGGAGCGGGTAAAGGGACAGCCGTACTCGACTTATTTTTATCATGGGAAAAGAATGATGAAAGCCAGAATTACCGCGATCATGGAAGAAGATAAAAGATGGGATTTTCTTGCCTGCTTCGCTATCGGAATCTTGCTGCTCGATGTGTCGTTTAATTTTTATCGAATCGGGGATGGACTATATGAGAGACATCTCATACAGCAACAGGAAGAACTGGCGGAAATCTCTTTTTATGACGGATATGATCTGCCTGATAGTTTCACGCAGACATCGATCGATGAAATGATAAAATTAGAACCCGTTTCCGAAGATGCATATCATAACGAATGGGTCAATGGGGACATCTATGAACGGAAAGAATATGCGGATCTTCCATATGAAGCCGAAGGGCCGTGGCAGGTACGTGTTCAGGACGCGGATAATTATAGCACTGCCGTTCTTTTGCTGTTACAGCGGTATGTTTCCTATTTTGACAATCCGGACGCTGCATCTTCGTGGACTTCGGAAGGATCATGGTATTCAATTGCGGAATCCGTATATTCAAGACTGCTTGCAGGCGATAAAAACGAAGCTGTTTTTTCAATTATTTGCAAATATTATATCGGTTATGATGAGAGCGAGCTTGCAGAATTTCCGCAGGAGCTAAAAGACCGGGCGTCGATTGCACGCGAAAAAGACGGTTACTATGCTTATTTTGACTGGACACTGCGGATTTGTATGATAAAGGATTATGTGTTTGAACTGGAGGGAGTTGCAGAGACGGAAGATGTTTTGCAGGCTTACATGGCAAAATATGCGCAAACGGATTTTTCCGATGTTCCGAAGCTTGACCTGATGTATGAGATAGATCAAAATACGACAGAAGACGCTTATCAGGTTGATATAAGCGACGACACCTTACAGGTAAGCGACGAAAGCGGCGAATGGATGACCGTGCCGATCACATTGGAGGAACTTTTTGACAGAGGCGATGAGATGGATGGCAAATTGTCCTCTTTACAGTCCGGCAGTTATCAGGTAGATGAAAACAAAATCATTTTTGCATACGGCGGAGACTCTGCTATCCCGTTCTCAGTTATTTTTTATGACGAAGAAAGTCAGAGTTTCAAAAAGTCTGTCGTTACAAATGAATTTTATGGCGGCAGAAGAATTTTCGTGGATTTCCCGGAAAATGCGCAGGAAGGCTTTTTGATTTTTACAGGAGAACGTGTTGTCTGGCAGGAGACAACGACTTTATTCCATACACAGGATGGCGGCAAATCGTGGCAGTATATTGGGCAGGCTGGTTCATCTAATGCCACGGAAAGCCATTCGCTGACAACGGGAGCCGTGTTTACTAATAACCGGATCGGATTTTTGACCATTCGCGATTCCGAGACGCCGAATATCTGGCGAACACAAGACGGCGGCATAAGCTGGGAATATCAGGAGCTTACAGATGTGCCGGAATATTACACGATGGCTTATGCACCAGAAATGCAGGATGGTGTTTTATGCTTGTATGTTGGAATGGAGGAGTACTCGGAATATGGAGGAACCAAGGCAAAGTATGAGTCAACCGACGAAGGAGCAACATGGGAATACAGAGGACTTGTCATACGCAAATAGCAAAAGTTCCCTCTTTTGGAAAACAGCATGGTTTGTCATGACGAGACCGATTAATCTGGTTTTTTACGGTATTAGCTGGTTTCACTTGTATTCTCTGTGCCAGTTCGGCAATCTTCGCAAAAATGTTCCGATTCTGTTCCTTTGTCTGCTCTGGTGGATAGGCGCAGTCGGATATGGGCTGTATCTGTGGATATGTTACAGCAAAAAAGCTCTACTAAATACATCATGGAATACCTTCTCTGAACTCAAAGCGGAAGATGTGAAGTGGTATGTCAAAAAAGAAAATGATTGTCAGTTCTTTATGAAAAATAAATCTGTGGTCACCGTAAACTTGCAGGAACTTGGAAGCGATGAGAAGGATTTTCTGGATTTAAAATTATCGGCAATAAGTGCCTTGGGGAAAAGGAACTATCGGCTGGCGGCGGGTATTGTTCTGGCTATCATTACCCTATATGGAAGTTTTCTTGTTGTAAAAAGCGCGATACCTTATAACGGACAACTATCGTGGTATCTGGATGATCTGAAAGATAAGAGAAGCGTTACGCTGGTGCACAATAACATATACGAGTCAGGCATAAAAGGCATTCTGGAAGATATCAGAAGTAAGGTAGATCTTCCGGAAACGTTGTGCCTTGCAACGAGTTTTAACCTGCATTTTGCACCGGACGGAACAATTCAGACGTTTGATACCATGCTCTACGGCTATGATGAGCATGGTGATTTTACGGACAGCTATTTAATAACATATAAGGCTGCCCGCTCGAGGAAAATAGATATTTATCTGCACGGTTCAGGCGGAGCGGCTTTTGATATCGACAAAGACTTACAACCGCTTGTCGAAGCAGTTTCCGTAATGCCAATAGAGGAAACAGTCGCGGAATGGAACAGCGAAAAGACTTTCGGGATTCTGTACTACGGAATACGTGAATGGAACAGCCCGGAAGGAATACGCTATCTGAATTACAGAGGAGACAGCAGATTTCCGTCAGCGGGAGAATATTATTTTTCAGGTTACAGCGTATCCGTATTTTGTCCGGATAATGAAGCGATTGTGCCGGTCCGCTATCTGTACCGGGGATATCAGGATTTCTCCGAAGAGAATACGGGTTATATGGCGGATTATTATCCGGAAGAATCAGTATATGCAGGAATAGAAAAAATCAATGAATATAAGATAGCGGAACAAAGCTTTGATGTTTGGCTGGACGGCTGGGGTGAAGTCACTTTTGTGTCCTGTAGACCGCAGTCCCTCGATTTTGAGGACGCTTCATTTTTCTTGGTTAAAGACGACCGAATATTATATGAGTTTCCTTATCTCTGCGAAGATAATAGTACAACGGATTATAAGGGGATGTTTGATAGTGTTGGGGCAGTTGGTTTTCGGGATATCAACGGCGATAAGAATACTGACATTATTGTCATAACTTATTATTCCGAGGCGGGACCCGACGGCATGATTCCACGCTCCGGCACCAGAATATTTTTAGCCGGTGAACGTGAATTTTATCTTGCGGAGGATATGATTGCAGATGTTGAAGGACATATTGCAGAAAAGGATTTAACGATTCACAATATATATCAATATCTATTAAGTTATGACACTTTTCTTTATTCCGTGAGGAACTAGATATACTGCTCATCTGTAAAATATTCCTGATTGGATAATTCCATCTTTAATCTGTCTAATATTTGCATTGTGAACTCCTTTCTATAATCTGGTTTCTCCATTTGTAGAAAGGCATTTCTTCTATGTAAAATATGCAACAAAAAAGGACTACGGTGTTTTGCCATAGACCTTCTTTCTAAATTTTATCTATTATGAACGTATTTACTGTAATATCCTTGTCCCCGATTATACATATCTATTTGCCAACCAATTTCCCTTTTATTTTCTTCTGGAAGATCATCGATTTTTCGTTTGAGTTCATCCATATCAAAATCTTCATCTGTCAAATCGCCTTTCTTACAATATATTCTCATCCTTTCAACCGCTTTAGCATATTCTTCTTTTTCTTCATCAGGTAATTGTTCCCTATCTCCATCTTTTTCATAATATGCTTTTAATTGCTTCCAGATAGATATAATAGTGTCATGATCTCCTACATCTTTGTCCTCTTTATTGTAATAATCCCATCCCCAAATACCCATCCAGATTTCCATTCATAATAATACTGTGGTAATCTAGTAATCTCATTATATATATCCATAGTCATTTCCCCTCTCTATGATTCTTGTCAATTCCAAACTTAATAAATATTACATTCCTTTAAAGTATATTTACTACCGCTTTTTTTCAATACGAGCGAAAATGTACTTCTTATTTCTGCTCCAAAACCGTTTTCAGCATCAACATATCCTGTAACCTTATAATAATCTCCAGAACTTGTAATATTCACGTTACTATCTCCATATGTCGGAAAATCTGCTGATTTCGGAGATTTAAGTTGATCCTTCACAAAAGATTGTGCCATTGCCCATACTTCACCTAATGTGGCGTCATCTGTAACTGTATAATAAGTCAAACTATTATAATCTTCTTCCGTTGGAGTATAACTGCTTGAAGTATATTCACTTTCTTTTATAGATACAACCTTATTTTCATCCCACTCAATATCATAATCAATATATCCGAATTTCCCATTTTCTTTTATATATATACTATTATAACTATGAAAAAGTCCACTATCAAATGTATATGCTTTAGCAGATGATATAAAATCAATATCTAAATCTTCATCTACATGTACATTTGAACCTTTGTACGACACATAATCATCATCTAGCAATGCCAAATATCCTGTATTTTCTTTTCCATCAGTTAATATACTAATTATTTCCTCATCAATTTTTCTTAATATGATACACCCTTCCTTTATATCCATTGTTTCAAAATCATTTGACAATTTTATGGTAATATCTACTGAATCATATTGTGTATCATATTTATCATAATCATTTTTAAGTGCAAAGTCCGTTTCTGTTGATATAGAAACAATATATGTATTATCTACAATATCATCTTTACTCAGTTGATTTATTATTTCTTCATAAGAATCTCTTGTCTTTTGAAAATCACTATCCGCTTTATACTTACTAATAATCTTTGCCAAAACTATAATTCCTACAAATATTACTGCAATATAAAATATTATTTTTTTCTTATACTTTAATGTAACTCCGGTTTTTCCCATTTTTTCTCTCCTCAAAAAATATGTATTTATTATACCTCACAAAAAACCATTTTCCACAATTTTCTATATGAACTGAGAATCTAAACCTTTATATGAACTGATCAAGAAAATCTTCAGCAAATACATACATAAATTAATACTTTAGCATTCTGTTTTCTGTTCCGACACATGAATACAATAGATGTATACTTTTAGTAAAACACTGCTGCCAAATCAAATGTAAACTATCCCACTTAAAAATACCATCACTCATATTCATAAAAGCAATGGCATTACTGGCATTCTATATTTTCTAATTCCTGTTCCATAACAGTTTTGATTTTTACAATATCTATGTATAACAAATTAATTCCACGGTTATGCAATGCAAGCACTTCCCTTAAATTTTCTGTAAGAATCCTGTTTAACTCATTATGTACTGTTACGGGTTTATTTTCAACTGTATGTATATGATCAAAAAATTTTGCAATAACCGGAAAAGCATTCTGAATCAAAAAAGCATTTTTCTTTCCTGCAAATTTACCTATAATTATTGTATTGCACTTTCCGTATTTTCTTTTCTTCTTTTCAATAATGACTTTATACTTTTCCACCTGCGAACTTATAGGAATCATCCAATAAAGCTCTTGATTCTTCTTATCCTGTATTGCATAAAAATGTGGGCGGTAATTTCCATTTTCTTTATTACTCATCAAATATTTATCCTTCACCATATCAAAAAATTCATCTTTGATATGATAAGAATATCCCTGTCGTATCTCCATATACTGTAATCTTCTCCTTTGGGTAATCCTCTCTTATGTAAATTCCCCACCGACACCAGCCGATGGGGAACATTTACGCACTATACCATTTATATCCCACCTGTATAGCAAGTGGCAGCATTTACGAACTGAATCACTTATACCCCGCACCATCAGCAAGCGGCAAACATTTACTTCTATTTATAGTATATACAGATTATGCGAAATAATCAACCTATTTTTTAATATTTTCACTTTTTCACTTTTTCTTTTGCACCGGGCTTCTTAATTATTTTGATTCTCTGTAAAACCTCTGTAAATTCATCTTTGAATTATCATTTTCCTTAGAAAATATCAGCATTTCAAGGGTTGTGTTCGCTTCCTTCCGTGACGAGCAATTATAATAATTTGTTTATCAATAACAATTTGTTTGCAAACCGTTTTCCCAAACACACGCTATTACCAACGCAATTCTATAATGAATATATGAAATTTTATATTATCCTTCTCTGCCTGACAGCACTCACCACGTCGTATACTCCACAAGCCGCGAATACAGATCTTCCAGCCACCGCTCATAACTTTCATCGCTATCCGCCGCCTCGTCCGACCATAAAGTCCCCAGCTCTTCCTCCAGATCGGTTCTGGTATAAGTGAAAGTGCCATACTGTTCCATAGGCTCTGTTACCTCGCCATCACCGGAATCGGAATCATCCGCGCTGTAATGAGTCTCGGAAACATCTTTTTCAATCACAAAATCGCACTCTTCTAAATTCTTTATTGTGGCAAAAAGCAAAGCGGCATTGAAAGCCAGCATATCCGTAGGAACATCCGACATATCCTCTTCTGTCAATTCATACCGTACACTCAAAGATAAAGCGGTCTCCGGTTCTGTCTGTAAAGTGTGGAGCGTAATATCCTTATATTTTAACCCAACAATCCCCATCAATGCATTCACGAGCGCACTCGTCTTAGACGCATCCCCCAGATATTCGGTTCTGTTTTTAGCCAGTATAGTAAGCATATCATGATGATTGCTGTTTATGAAAGTCACATCGCCCGCGGCAATCTCCAACTCTCTGTTGATATACTCCATCTCGTCCAGATATTTTTCTTTGATGCCGGAGTAATCCGCTTTCACATAAATATAGCATTTTTCAAAAAGATCATCCGCGCCTATCGCAACAGTCGTAATCTGCTCGTTCGGCAGATAATCGATCGATTCCTCCTCCGCATGAACCGCAGTGTCACTGCTATCATCATCTATCATATAAGTCGTATCGTCCTCAGACGTATAATTATGCATGATTACAGAAGAAGAGCCATCCATGACATCTGTGCCTATCGCAGTGGTCGTGATCTGCTCCGGTGAAGAATACAGATACGACTTGAGCACGCTGTTCAATCCGTAGTTTTCTATCGGAATAACTTCTCTGCCCTCATCTATTAACGCTACCGCTTCCTCATAAGAAAGTTCGCTGAATCTTCCTGCCTCTTTGCCGGAATCCACATGGTAAATAATAATTTCTCTGCCGTCTTCTGACCTGTCATAGCCGCTGATCTCTGCAATCGTCCCCGGCAGTCTGACCTGCATGTCTCCCGCGTTAAGGGTAATCTCTCCTACCCATGTATAACCGGCAAACGGCGGCTGTTTCGTAAACACAAATACCGATATGATCACAATCAGTACAAGCACTGCCACGACTGCTGCACCCAATACCTTAGGCTTCTCGGCAATAAATTTAATCCGCTCCTTTATGCTTTTGCCGCTTCCATTCATCGTTGTCGCCGTACACGCAATATCCGACAATCGGCTTTTACCGGTAATAATGGAAAGCAGTGTTTCCCCGTAAGGAATCCGCTCTTCCTCTCCTAGTATCAAAAGTGCCTCTTCATCACAGGCAAGCTCACAATCTCTCTTAGACAAAACTGCCGCCACCCACACAAGCGGATTAATCCAGTAAACACAGATCAACACACTGCGAAGTATCGACCAGAAGCTATCGCCGTGCTTTTTATGACACATCTCATGTGTCACCACATGCCGGAGTTTATCTGAATCTTCCGTAATATCCGGCGTCAGATAGACCACTTCCCGTCCCGGTATTCCATACAGACAAGAAGACGTCAAATCATCTGTCGTATAAAATTTAATTCCACGCATTTTGCGGACACGCTTACGATTCGTCTCTTCCGATGACCTTTTACTGTATATGCCCTCCAATTCTTCAGGCAATGCAAACTCTTTGCGTCCTCTGCGCAGCCTGCGCACAAATAGCACATTGCAGACAATCATCCATACAGCAACAACGACCATACCACCGATCCAGATTCCGCGCAGTATATCCAGCCAGCTAAGACCGATCCGTCCCGCCAGAAAAACGCTTGTCGGTCCGTCCGCCGAACCGGACAGCCCTAAATCTTCTCCCAGCATAAATTCCGCCGCCCGCTCCGCAAGCGGACTGTTGAGCGACATGTTAAACTGCACCGGTCTTTCCAGCTGCTGTGCCGCATCGCCAAATCTCTCCTCAAACGCCTCCACCAGATCCATGATTCGAAATTCCTCTATAGAACCGATCGCCATATGAATCTGCGCCGATGACGGAATAATGAGCCGAAGCGCCACCAAAAGCCACAGCGCATACTGCAGCCTACCGCTTATTTTTCCTTTAAAAAGGGCTCGTATCAGCATGATACAAAGTATTAAAACCGAAGATGTGATTATGATCTCTTTCATTTTTTATCCATGCCCTTCCTCTGCTTCGCCTGCTCTAAAATATCATAAAGTTCCTGTATCTCCTCCTCGGACAACGCCTGATCCTCCACCATGGCATTGACCATCATGCCAAGACTCCCCCGGTACACTTTCTGTAAAAAGCCTTTGGTCTCCTGCATAGACACTTCCCCGCGCGGCACGATCGGATAGAACTGCTTCGCCCGTCCGTTTTTCCGATGTGCGATAGCTTCCTTCTTCTCCATGCGGTTAAGCATCGTAATGATAATATGCTTGTCCCATCCGGTCTCTTCCTGCAATGCCGCCGTAAGCTCTGTAATGGTACTCCCTTCACTCTCCCATAGCCGGTTCATGATCTTCCATTCTCCGTCCGATAAGCTGACCATATATGATATCCGTCCTTTCTTATTGTATATGTAATGGTTTATTTTGGTATACATTCGTTTACCTTTATGTGACTATATTACGCTTATGGTATACAGTTGTCAACCTTTTTATCCATATTATTTTGCCTATGTTTGTTATTGATATTTCTGTTTCCATAGTTTACTATAATATAAAATGGTTTCGGTCTTAGTTTTCATAAGCACATCAATATTTGGGAACGTACTCCGGTATTCTTCGGGTCCGGAGTCTTTTTTATTTAACAGGAGAAAAATAATGAGTATATTTGAAAAATTTAAGAAAAAAGAAATAAAGCAGGAAGCACCAGAAGAATTAAAATCATATGGCTGGGACGCTATCACAGAAACATGTGAAAAGGCTTATCCTTCCCAGAAAAATCCCCTGCATTATGGGACTTTAATTAAATGGCGGCTCGGCGGAAATGACCCGCTAGACGGTATTAGTATATATGATGGCGGCGATTACTGGCATTTCGTAACTTTCGGATTATCAGAACTGTATGAAAAAGAGTCTGATAACAAAGAAATAAGCGGTTTTGGTATGGAATTCACCTTTAAGCTGAAAAAGGATCATTACGAAAATGAAGATGCAGAAATTAAATGTATCTGCTCAATCTTGCAGTCTATTGCCCGGATCACTTTTACCAAAGGTGAGATATTCAATGTTTATGAATACTTATATACCGGGCAGACACAGGGTATTGATGCACAAATGAAGTCTAATATCACCGGATTTATAACAATACCCGACAGTAAATTCAGTTCCATTGATACTCCTAACGGGCAGGTCAAATTTGTTGAGTTTGTTGGTGTTACCAATGATGAGCTGATAGCCGTAAAAGATAAACATTTAGATGTAGAAACCCTCTATCAAAAGCTTGGTAATGATGTAACGGATTATCATAGGGAATCTGTTGTATAAACGTTGATTGTGAGACGTTAAACACTACCTCACAAAGGCTATAATACGAGGCATACGAGGTTCAAATTGAATAGACTTTGTCTCTCCATTGTGGTATACTTACATCATAGTAATACATGCCACAATATAGAAAGCAGGTGATTGTATATGGCATTAGAAGAGCAAAAACAAATTGCAATTGATTATTACGTTAATCTAATGAGAATCAAAGTACATGAGACCGGCGAAAATAAAGAACTTGATTATCAGATAAAAATTGCAAAACTTAAACTTTCAACATTTAGCATTGATGTTTCAGAACTTGAGTTTTAAAATCGTATCCTTGTAAAACTAATACGCGGTGTAAAGTCCATTGTGGTTACTCAACAATGGCTTTACACTTTCTTACTATTTGCTAGCACAAATGCATGCTTCCGAAGTATATTTTTTACAAACTCCGTCTTTGCCTCCGTATATCCGTCCCTGTCATGCTCATACTGCTTCCATAAACTAAGTTTTAACTTTTCATATTCTTTAGCGGCATTAGGATGTGCGATCAGATAATCACAAAAATACAGTTCATCGTTATCACCAGCTCTGCGTAAGTGCAGATGAAAAACGCGCTCGGCAAAACCGTTCTCCGTGTATCCTTTGTTAAAAGACAACCGCTGCTCATTTTCCGACATACATAAATACCCTGCTTCCATCAAATATTCTTTAAAAGATTGGAAATCGCTGTCTTTCGTTATTTCAACGAGAATATCAATGATCGGTTTTGCCCATATCCCTTCTATTGCCGTACTGCCGATGTGACTGATACGAACCACCTGATCTGCCGGAAGAACTTCTCCAAGCATATCTGCTTCTTCCGTATACCACTTTTTCCAGCAGGACTTATGTTCAGTCAGTATAATCGGAAACAACTGCCATAATTCTTCAAGACTCATCTCTGATAACTTTTTACCCATACTGATTTTTTATTTTATTTGATCCTTATATTTTTCATACAATTCCTGAAGCTTATCTATGTCTTCATCAGTCACCGTGTTTTGCAAATACTGCTCAACCTGGGAGATCGACTCACTGCTGACACCGTCCCCCACAATATCCATGACATCGGATAGCGTATCGCTGTCAGCATATTTCTCTATAATCGCCACAGCTTCCTGTTTGTCCGACTCATCCATATTATTGACGATCTCCTTTGCTTTGGCGGCTGCCTGCGGGTCGCCCACGCTTTCTAAAGCTTTTTGAAACGTCTGCTCCATGAGCTGCTCCGTCACTTTTTCAGTCACCGCGGACTTGATTCCGTCCGTTAGATTTCCGCGCACGAGCACGAACAAAACAACCACGCACACTACTATAACAAGGCTTAGGAAAATATTCATTCCCATGCCTTTCTTCTTTTTCCTTCTGCGCTTACTCATGATGTCCCCTTCAAACTCCCTTATACACTTTTATTCCATACCATAGAAGATTGCTCATTTTAATCCAGGGGTTGCAAAGCAACCCCCGCCAACAAACTCTGCTTGTCTTATTTACACCAGACGCACCGTTTCCCTCGCAATAGCAAGCTCCTCATTGGTGGGAATCACCATCGTAGCAACCTTTGCGCCCTCATCAGAGAGGATTACCTCTTCGCCCCGAAGTTTATTCTTCTCAGGATCAATATTTGTTCCGAGGAAACCGATGTACTGTCCGATCAGCGCTCTCGCTTCGGCATTGTTCTCACCCACACCGGCAGTAAATACGATAACGTCTACACCGTTCATCGCTGCTGCATACGCTCCAATATATTTACCCACGCGGTAAGCATATGTCTCAAGCGCTGTCTTCGCCGCCTCATTCCCCTGTGCCTCTGCTTCCGCCAGATCACGGAAATCGCTGGAAACGCCACCGGACAAACCAAGCACGCCGGATTTCTTATTGCAGATATTGATAACCTCTGCCGCACTGATTCCTTCTTTTTCAGCGATAAAAGTAATGATCGCAGGATCTAAATCTCCCGAACGGGTTCCCATAATTAACCCTTCCAACGGAGTAAGTCCCATGGAAGTATCTACGGACTCACCGTATTTGACTGCCGATACTGAAGCACCATTGCCCAAATGACATACAATGATTTTTAAGTCCTTAATATCTTTTCCCAAAATTTCTGCTGCGCGCTTAGAAACGAAATCATGACTTGTGCCATGGAAACCATAGCGGCGCACTTTATAGTCCTCATAATAGGACAGCGGTAATCCGTATAAATATGCCTTCTTCGGCATCGTCTGATGAAAAGCTGTATCAAACACGCCTACCATCGGTACATTCGGCATGATCTCTTTGCAGGAATTGATACCGATCAGATTCGCCGGATTATGGAGCGGAGCCAAATCATTACATTGCTCAATGGCGGCAAGCACTTCATCATTCAACACAACAGATGTCGCAAACTTCTCACCACCGTGCACAATACGATGTCCGACAGCATCAATTTCATCGAGGGATTTGATCACACCTACCTGCGGATCGGTCAGCTTCTCAATCACCAGCTTCACAGCCTCCGTATGATTCGGCATATCCACTTCTGTCTTAACCTTATCACCGCCCGTGGGCTGATGCACGATGGCACTGCCGTCGATTCCGATTCTCTCACATAAACCTTTTGCCAGCACTTCTTCCGACTCACTGTTTATCAACTGATATTTCAGCGAGGAAGAACCACAGTTAATAACCAATACATTCATCGTTATAATCCTCTCTTTTCCTACTTAAATATTCGGCGTAACAGTCTGACCCGCTGGAATGCCAACGGACTTTCCATTGCCGGCTCATGTTTTAATCATAGCACCATTATGCAACGAATACACGCCCTATTTTATTTTTTTATCACATATCTTTCGATGATCGCACACATGTAATATAATTGATATAAAAATTATACAGGGAGGACTTACTCATGTGGCTTATCATGGCGGTTTTATCTGCTTTTTTTGCGGGACTCACATCAATACTTGCTAAATGCGGCATCAAAAAGACAGATTCTGATGTGGCGACTGCGTTGAGAACGATCGTAGTATTTCTATTCTCATGGATTATGGTCTTTATAGTTGGCTCTGCCGGAATGATCACCGACATTGATGCCAAATCGTTTATATTTCTGGTTCTTTCCGGATTAGCAACAGGGGCATCATGGATCTGTTATTTCAAAGCCCTGTCCATAGGCGATGTCAATAAGGTCGTTCCGATCGACAGGTCCAGTACCATACTATCTGTCCTGCTTGCAGTCATTTTGTTTGGTGAAACACAGCATCTGGCGGTCCGGTTGATCGGCACAGTTGTCCTCGCCATCGGTATTTTTCTAATGATCGAAAAGAAACAAGACGCGGAAACAGACAGCGACAAGAAATGGATGATTTATGCGATCTTCTCAGCTATATTCGCTGCACTTACGTCTATCCTTGCCAAAATCGGTATCTCAGAAGTAGAATCCAACCTTGGAACCGCAATCCGAACAGGAGTCGTACTCATCGCGGCATGGTTTATTGTGTTTATCAAAGGTAAACAGACAGAGGTAAAAGCCGTAAACAGAAAAGAATTGGTCTATATTTTCCTCTCTGGAATTGCAACAGGCGCATCATGGCTATGCTATTACTATGCAATCCAGAACGGCATTGTAAGCGTGGTAGTGCCAATCGACAAATTAAGCATTGTGGTGACCGTGGCATTTTCTTACATTGTATTTAAAGAAAAATTAAGTAAAAAGGCATTTATAGGGCTTTTACTCATGATATTAGGAACACTGATTATGACAACGTTCTCTTAATTAATAATCTTAGAACAAAATTTAAGCTCTGTAAATCAAGCAGGGGAGATTAAATCTCCCCTCTCTCACCGCATATATGCGGCTTTTTGTTTTAGCAATAAGGTATATCTTTTTCTTCTTAATATGCTCTGCCCCAGTAAACCATCTTCTTCGCAGGTTTTCCGCAGCATACGCAAGTATCAGCAATGTTCTCCTGCTCAAAAGGCATACAACGGCTTGTAACGGCAAGTTCTTCCTTGATCTTATCCTCACAATCCTGCTCTCCGCACCACATAGCCTTGACGAAACCGGATTTCTCCATAAACAGTCTGCGGAACTCATCCATGTCTTTAGCCACATAAGTATGCTCATCTCTATGCTTTCTTGCACGCTCCAGCATCTCCGACTGCATCTTGTCGAGAATCTCTCCTGCCTTTGTCTCCAATTCATCGAGAGACACCTCAATCTTCTCTCTTGTATCGCGACGGCAGATCACACACTTATTCGCCTCGATATCTTTAGGTCCAATCTCCACACGAATCGGAATACCGCGCATCTCCTGCTCAGAAAATTTCCAACCGGGGCTCTTGTCTGCATCGTCTACTTTTACACGGAAATTACTCAGCTTATCCCGCAGCTCATATGCTTTATCAAGCACGCCTTCCTTCTTCTGCTGAATCGGAATGATCATGATCTGTGTAGGCGCAATCTTAGGCGGCAGAACCAGCCCCGAATTGTCACCGTGTACCATGATCACCGCACCAATCAGACGGGTAGTCGTTCCCCAAGACGTCTGATGCACATGCTTTAAAGTATTGTCCTTATCCGTAAACTGAATGCCAAATGCCTTCGCAAAACCGTCACCGAAATTGTGGCTCGTGCCGGACTGCAATGCCTTGCCGTCATGCATCAATGCTTCGATGGTATAGGTTGCCGTAGCGCCTGCAAATTTTTCTTTTTCTGTCTTACGTCCTTTGATTACAGGAATCGCAAGTACCTTCTCGCAGAAATCAGCATAGACATTAAGCATCTGGATCGTTCTCTCTTCGGCTTCCTCTGCGGTCGCATGAGCGGTATGTCCTTCCTGCCACAAAAACTCGCGGCTTCTTAAGAAAGGTCTTGTCTCCTTTTCCCAGCGGACTACCGAACACCACTGATTGCACAACTGAGGCAGATCACGGTAAGACTGCACTACATTTTTATAATAATCACAGAACAACGTCTCAGAAGTAGGTCTGACACAAAGTCTTTCCTGCAAAGGCTGCTGCCCGCCATGAGTCACCCATGCCACTTCCGGCGCAAATCCTTCCACATGATCTTTCTCCTTATTCAAAAGGCTCTCCGGAATAAACATAGGCAGATATACGTTCTGCACTCCCGTCGCCTTAAACATAGCGTCCATCTGCTGCTGAATCAGCTCCCAGATCGCATATCCTGCGGGCTTGAATACCATACACCCTTTAATGCTTGTATAATCCAACAACTCTGCTTTCTTCACCACATCGGTGTACCATTGCGCGAAATCTTCTTCCATGGAAGTGATCGCTTCTACTAATTTTTTGTCAGCCATTTGCTCCTCCTTCTTCTTCCGAAACTTCCTTGTGTATTCCTACACATAAAAAACCGCCAAAATTCCTATCCCGTAAGGGACCGAAATCTCGGCGGTACCACCCTAATTAACATGATGTACATGTTCTGCTTCTCATACCGTTATCGCCGGTGCTACGCTGTGCTCCTCACACAGGGCTCCGAGGCCGGTTCCGAATACTTCATGTAAGAATCTCTCACCAGCGATTCTCTCTCTGTAACGTTCCCTATCCGTACTATTCTCTTCTTCGCCACGTCTGATCGTATGGTAACTGTCTTGGTTCTTATCTCTTCGAGACGGTTACATTTTTATTTATTCTAGTCGTGTGGGTGAGGTTTGTCAACTGATATCTTGCTAAATTTTGCTTCTAAACATGACATATAAAGTAAACAGTTATCACAAACGTAACCATTTCTGTCACCGGTGCAACAAGCCATACACCCATCATTCCCAGATATGTGGGGAGCACAAAAATACATATGAGCAGCACCACTAATCCCCTCGACAGCGAAATCACCGCCGATTCAAATGCTCTTCCAGTAGAGGTATAGTAAAACGACGTAATGGCATTGATCCCCGCAAAGAAAAAAGACACCATAAAAATATTCATACCGGAACGCACCATCTCCCGAACAGCTTCACTTTTTACAAACAAGCTACTGTACCATTCGGAAAGAAACATCATCAGAAAAAACGTCACTACACCTACAGTAAGAACGAGTTCATTCGTCTTCCTACGAACTTTCTTAGCCAGCTCTTCTTCTTTAGCCCCAAAACAGAAACTCATCAGCGGGCTGGCTCCCTGCCCCAAACCTACGACCACCATACTGAATATATAGGACACATAACCTACAATCGTAAAAGCGGTAACGCCATCGACTCCTATCCTTCTCATAATCACAAAATTATATGCAAACATGGCAATTCCCGTTGACATTTCTCCAATCAGCTCCGAACTGCCGTTTAACAGCGTTGATTTAAGAAGTCGCGGCGAAAAAACAAATGCACCAAAACGATATATATTTGCTTTTTTTACAAAAAAATACAAAATAAGAACCAATGAAGTCAGTGCAGAAATGACTGATGCAATTGCAATTCCTGCAATTCCAATCTTAAAAATACCTGCAAAAATATAATCAAGAACTATATTAAGCGCCACACTTACAACATTGACTTTCATATAAAACTGTGGATTTCCTTCCCCTCTGATAAACATTCCGAAGGATGAATTAACTACCATAATCATTAATTCCGGTAACAGAATCACATAGTATGTTTTAAAATATTCCCTCACTTGACCTGCCGCTTTCAGAATATCAAGCATTGAATCAAAAAATATAAATATAAACAATCCCGTTAATACTGCAAATGCTCCGGTTGTCGCTATCGTCTGTCGGAAAACCTGATTACACTTTCTGATATCACCTTCACCCAAAATCATGCCTGCAATCGCGACACCTCCCACTGACACCATAAGTCCGATTGATAAGAACAGATAGATGATTGGCAATCCTAAATTTACCGCTGCAATCCCTTCTTTTCCGATATAATTTCCGATAAAAAAACCATCTACGACAGTAATCAATGCGGTCAGTACCATTCCGATAATAGACGGAATTGCAAATTGAAGTATTGTTTTTACTGTACTTTGTCTTATTTTTTGTAAATCCATAAAAAATCTCCTCCTATGATTTTTTAGTCATCATAGCAGGAGATTAAAATATAAACTTCTGAATTCTTGCTTATTGTCCACTATATGATCGGCATACAAATATCCAATTCCATATAATCCGTACTGCTGTCAACTTTTCTGTAAAGATCAAAGCCACTTCGATTAGCCAGACGATAATGCGTCTTTGGAAGCCACACAGTAAATATAGTTTGATATGCGGCGTAAATATATCTAGCTAATCCTTTATAGGAATATACCGCACATCTGCCGCCTTCTATTGTGCATGTATTCTCTAGCGGACAGTCTTTCTCCACACTCATACAAATATCATAGAGGCATCCGTCTGTATCAGTAATGGAAGGATCATCAAAAGTACGTTCAAAAAACAACGTATTTTCTGTTACATAATCTTGATATTTTTTGATAAATTCATTCCATTGCCCACTTAGAGAACGATAATTACCGATTCTTCTCTCATATACAACATAAAAGTCAGGTACATCCTTGATTACAATCTTACGGTCACATTCCTCAAAAGTTTCCATATAACTTCGTGCTGCATGATAAAAGGGATGCTGCAATGCCCTCTCATAGCATTTTCTGCGAAAATCAACGGGATTTGTCGAATACTGTTTCCTAAACATCCAACTGTAATTTGACGGACTATACCCGAAATCATATCCAATATCCGTAACTGCTCTGTCCGGCTCAACTTTCAAACGAAATGCACTCTGCTCCAATTTCAACCGCTTAATAAATGCATAGACACTCTCACCTGTTTCCTCTTTGAACATCCGGCTAAAATAATATTTGGAAAAATGGCACTGTGCCGCTACATCATCTACAGACAATTCCTCATTAATATGCTGTAGAATATAATCAATGGCATAATTAATCGTCTGATTTAAAATCATGAATCTGCTCCTCTATTATCTGCCAGCCGCCATCTTGATATCCAACCAACAGTCTTTTATCTGCATAGGTCATCATATTCTCTTTTGAATAAGACTCCATCGTAAATACAGGCATATCGTACTCTTTCTCTGAAAAATCCTCGTCTATTACACTCCATACATTATCCGCCAGATCCTCAAGTTTTAACTCTGGTGATATCTCTGTTACGGTATTTTCTTCTATCTGAAAAAAATTCACTAAAGTATACTCTGTCGCCGTATTCGCAAAATATCTATAGATAAGGACTTCATCCTTTCCGTCTCCGGTAATATCTATATAATCAACTTTTTTGACCATGCTTGGGCAGTGTGGCAATTCTTTGTCAACCACCGTGCCGTCTATGAAAGAAAAGTGCAGCCATGTCTCGTATTCATTCCCACTATTGTAATCGTCCCATGTAATATCTGACAGAGTGATCTCATCATTTGTAAGCTGCGCTCTATCTAACTTCAACGCGTTTATTATCTCAAAAGGAGAAGAATGTCCATACAAAAATATATACTTTTCAGCGTCCTCGTAATAAAACTCTCTTTCCCCAGTAACGCCATATGTATTAAACTCTTCCTCTGTAATTTCCCGAGGCTCCGCCATATCATCCTCTTCATAATAGTAGCGCACCGTTTTATTCTCAAAATTATCGCCTACATAATTGCATATTCGGCTTACCCTATAAACATACTCTAATTCACAACTTTCCGACATCTGATAAAAATCCCAGTAATCCCCGTTCCAATATCCGTAATCAGTATCCCCAAAAGAATAACATACTGTGCCAACAATATTTTGAAACGGCACATAAGCGTAAACTCTTCCCCACGTGCCAAATGTCCATGAATCCATCACAGTATAAACCTGTCCGTCCTGCCATGTACATACGGAAACAGCACTTCCGTCCTTCCAGTTAAATACCAATTCAGGAATATCATCATCATTGATGTATATTAAACTGTAATTCATTTCGTCTGATGTTCCATCATCCTGCATCTCAGCTATCAGCGAAAGATATGCCTGCGCCCAGTTGTCACTATCGTTTTCAGGTTTCGACTGCGCGTCGTCTTGGATTTCAGACTGTGTCTCGGTCTGAATTTCTGTATGAAGTTCCGGCTGTGCTTTGACTTGGCTTTCCTGCTCTGTTTCTTCCCCGCCACCTCCACCACAAGCTGTCAGAAAGATACCTGCTATAATAATGACAATTATAATACCCCTCACAACCGCATCTGCTCCCACTTCTTTTCCATATCCGCCGCGAGCGCAAGCTGTGTCCTACAGCGGTCCAGATTCTGACCCTCACGCTCGGTGTGGTAATATGTGTCTCCCTGCAAATAATCCGTAAGGAATCTTATCCCCTGTTCCAATGTAATCGTTTTGGCACCCAACGGAAGCGTCTCAATCTCTTTCGCAGTCAGCCGTCCTCCACAACCCTCCAGAAATCCCTGTGCATATGCTTTATATAATTCAAGCGAGAGCGATACCTTGCTCACATCCGGCTCATCTTCCGCCGCAGTATTAGCCCCGAAACGAATCGCATCTCCGAAGTCATATGCGCAAAGTCCCGGCATGATCGTATCCAGATCAACGATACAGACCGCCTCATGCGTATCAGCATCCAGCAGAATATTATTCAGTTTCGTATCATTATGCGTGATTCGCAGAGGCAGTTGTCCTTTTTGCAACAGATCAGTCAGAATTGATATCTCTTCCTTACGTTCCCTGATAAATGCGATCTCCTCTGCAACAGACTCTGCTCTATGACAAACATCCTCCTTCACAGCTTTCTCAAAAGCCTCATACCGTTTGGGCGTATTATGGAAATCGGGAATCGTCTCATGCAGTGTCTTTGCAGGATAATCTGCAAGCTGTGCCTGAAATCTGCCGAAAGCAAGACCGCTCGCATAGAACTCCTCTGCATTTTCCGCCTGATCCAGAGAAACAATATTCTCTATCAGCAGATAGACCCGCCAGTGGTTTCCTTCCCCATCAATGTGATAGTATTTTCCGTCCGTTGTCGGAATGACCGTCATTGTCTCACGCTTGGCATCGCCGCCCGTTTCCGTAATCTTTTCCCGCAGATAAGCTGTCACATTCACGATATTCTCCATCAAGCCGTCCGTATCATGAAAAATATCTGTGTTGATCTTCTGCAGAATGTACTTCTGCGTCCCGCTAGTTTCCACTAGAAACGTATGGTTAATGTGTCCGCTGCCATGAGGCTGTACAGATAAAACCTCTCCGTCCAGCTTAAAATGTTTCAGAATGCTTTTCTTCTCTTCCATAATCCCCATATTAATCCTCCATTCCAGCTTACAAATTTAAATAGAAACACAAAGCCCACGAGCAAAAATTTATTTCTCACTCAATTGTTTTTTCAGATATCTGTCTGACAATATACTCTCCAATTCCCATCATCATAAAGATAAAAGGTGTACAGAGCACCTGCTGATAACAGAAAAAATTGTAACACATATAGGACATGCACGCCGCCGCGATTCCTGCCAGCAGAATATCCTGTCGATGATTCTTCACAAATCTCCTTATTGCTGTCACATAGACTCCTATATAGGCGGCTGCCCCCAGAAGACCTGCATTAATCAGCATATTCAACCATTCGTTATGCGCGTTAGTAAGAAGCTTCTCACCCCACAACAAAGCTTCCTCCTCACCATAAAATGTATTCACATAGCTGTTAAAGCAATCCGGTCCTACACCGAACAACTTATGCCTCAGACTTGTCTCTGAAAATATTTTGATGCTAAAATTCCAAATTCTCCCTCTGCCGTTTCCCCAGCCATCGTTCCAGTTAAAATATGAAATGTCCGACAGTTTGTCAGATAACTTCTCCGGCAGTATGCCCCGTGTCTGCATACATATCATAAGAACTATTCCAACAATTATAACGATAGCCGCCACCGGCACGATCATGCGCATCTTCCGCATCAGAGCTGTCGGATACGTCCATGCCCTTTTCTTAAAAGATTCGCTCTGCGAGTTTGTCAAATCAGAACCGTCTCTCATAACGTACAGCATAATCGTCAGCACCAGACACACTACAAGCAAAACCCATGTTATGCCCGAAGTCCACATGATCTTCGTCACAAAATCCGGCTCAAGTTCCGGATTGGGATTAACCTGCATAAGAACATACATAATCTTTCCCGCCGCAAAGAAAAGTGTAAGCACTCCCGTAAAACGACACATTATCTCCTTTTCCCCAGCCGATATCACGAAAAAGATAATCAGCGCCCCAGCCAGCCCAAAATAGGCACTGTCACTGTTCTGCGTCACCAACGTACAGAATCCTAATGCCGTAAAAATACTGCCAAGTACTCTCCATACTTTTTCATGAGCATACAGAAATACTCCTACACCCACAGGCAGCGTCACCGCCAAAAAACTACCGTACCATGATGCCTGTCCAAGCGTTGAAAGAAATTGCGCCTTATTGTTATATGTCAATCCATCGTAAAACCCGATCGGATCAATCAGCAGCCGGTGCAGAATCCCTATGGTATACACAATACCTGCCACGACACACAGTACTATAAATATCGCACGATAATATCTGCCGAATCTGGAAAGGAAAAAATACAGCAGCACAAAACTAATCTGAGACATCAAACCCATATTCCAGCCGTAACATCCCCATAGTGCATCTTTCGCGAATCCGCCGAAAGTTGCTGACACCAATGTCAGAATTAAATATACTGCTACACATGCGTCCGTAACAGATATCTGCTTCTTATGTTCTTCCGATTCTAAGATCATAGATACCATTAATACGGCAAGCAGCCCCGTAAAACCCGTCATCATGATTGCACGGTATGCCTCAAATTTGGCATTTCCAATCTGATTGTATCCATCCTTCGCATATAAAGGTACTACGATGCATAGGATCACCGTTATTGCTGCAACTAAATATTCTATTACCCGTGTCATCACTTTTCGTTCGTAGTGCATCGATAAAATTTTTCTCCTATTCCCAATAAAATAAAAATAAAAGGTGTATTCAATACCTGCTGAAAGCTGACCATGTTATGCACTGTGTATGTCAATATACAAATCGCACACAAATACAGAACGGGCTGTCTGCTGGCTTTTCTCATATACCGCACAAATGCACTTACAAAAAGACCCATGTAACATACCCAGCCCAGCAAACCCACATTCACCAAAAGCGAAATCTGCTCATTATGCGCATTAGTCAGTCTCAAATTTCCAAACCGCTCTACCAATCCTTGCGCCAACTCCGGCACACTATATACATAATCGGCAAAGCAATCCGGTCCCACGCCCACGATCTTATGTATGGCATCCATCCTTCGGTATGCATTTATACCGCAATTCCAAGTAGCGCCTCTCCCGTTACCCCAATCCTCATCAAAGACCGCTTCCAAATAACTGTCATGCTCCATTGTCATCGGTACTTCCCGAAAGTATATAATCTCATTGTCGATCAGTAAAAAGATTACGGCAATACCGACGACCATGATCACTGCAACCGTCATGATCCCCCACAGCCATTTGTGCTTTTCTATGTAAAAAAGCTCATGCCGCTCTAAAACACGAAATAACGCATAACATATAAGCAAAATCAGAAACGCCCACATCGTACTATTGCTATCCAGCAGTACCGCCGAAACGACCGAGCCCCCGTCTTGATTAAGCCATACATAATTATATTCAAGTCCCGGCAGATAATCCATAAGCCTTCCCAACTGGCAGCTTACAGCAAACATCATGCACAATTCCAGAAATCGGTACAATTTCCTGTTACTGTTAAGCGAGAGAACAAACAGCACCAAAAAAACCGCAATAAAAACAAGATAGGCGCTGCTGCTTCCCTGCGTTATTCCGGCAGTTATCGCAATAACACTGTATATTCCCGCTAGGATCCGAACAAATTTCTTATCGCTGTACCAATACAACACTGCGCCTATAGGCATTGTAACAGACCAATACCCGCAAAACCAATTAATATTTCCAAGAGTGGATATAAACACTTCCGTCTGCCCTTCCATTGCAATCGGATAAATGGAATATCTGTTACATATCCCCAGCAGAAACACCCCTGCCGTTGACAACAGCCAGACACCCAGCCGCCTTAAATCACAATAAAAATAACGGGAAAAAACAAAATAAATCAGTATGAACATAATCTGGGTTACAACACCCATATACCAGCCGTCCACTCCCCACAGCGCATCTTCCTTATAGTCAGAAAATAAGTACGACAGCATCACTGCCACCGCATACCCGTAAGCAAACCAATCCGTAACCGACATTTGACGATAATTTCTTACAATCCATTCCTTATCCCTGCGTACCAAAACGGATATCAGAATGACCGCCAAAACCGCTGCTACCATAAGCAGCCCTGCATTTCGGAAAAACTCATACTTCACTTCACCAATATGCATATAGCCACCCGGCGCATAAAACGGGTATACTACCGTCATCACAATAAAATATATCATGATGATACTTTGATTTACTTTATTTACATGTGATTCTTTTTCATTCAATGTATTACATTCTCGTTTCGATTTTATTCATAGTTTTATCATGCCGTTCCTACATTCACCGTTGCAACATTTCATATCCCTTTAATCATAATCGAAGGACTGTCTTTCGTCAAACTCTGTCTGACCGGTTTTGCTTTTGTTTTCTCTACTATCCTCAGTTTTCATGACCTTTAAAATCTCTACAATCACAATGAGCGCCAGCGGTCCTTTGATGATTCCACCGACACCGAACAGCTTCACTCCCGCATAGACCGCCAACAGCATAAAAACTGGCGCCACACCGATTCTTTTACCAATCAGCTTCGGCTCTGACAACTCTCTGGTCACAACACAGGCACCATACAAAATCAGACACACGACCATCCGCGCATATTCCCCGTTCAACAACTGCCACACAGATAGCGGCACCAGCACAATGCCCGTTCCGATAAACGGAAGCACATCCAAAACTCCTGCCAGAATCCCGAACAGGATTCCGCCGGATATGCCTGCCACACTCAGGGTAACGCTGCACATCACACTGATAATCAGCAGAATCACACCCTGCGCTTTGATAAAAGTAATAATATATGACAAAACTCCTTCCACAACCGCCCACACCAAACGCAGTTCTTTTGATTCTTTCAGTCCCGTTACGATGGCTGTATACTCTTTTTCCAAAAGAAAAGCTGTGATACATGTAATGGCAAGAAAACCGATCGCCGAAAAGATTCCTTTAAAACAGCTGTAAGATGATGATAGAATTCTCGGTACAACCTGCACTTGAACATTTTCCATGATAACTGTCATACGCTCTATGACAAAATTCTCTATCTGCTGACCGTCCCAGCCGAATTTGCCATCCAGACCACAGCAGCATTGATGAAAAAAAAGCTGAAACTGCTCTCCGACCTGTGTACAGAACGCGGGTAATCCCTCCAACTGTCTGCCTCCCAAAATCATGACTACCCATAAAATTCCTATCATAAGCAGTATAATCGGCAAAATAATTCCCATTGCCAAAAACTTCTTTTTGACGGGAATCCTTTTCTGCATACGTTCCAACAGAGGATAACACAGCGTAATCAGAAGAAATGCAAAGATAAACGGGGCAGCCAATGTAAATAAATATTGAAAGAAAAACCAGACTCCGGCGAAGACTAAACATATTTTTATCAGCTTGTTGTTCCAAATTGCTTTTGAACTCATGATAATGCGGACGCCTTTCTGTGTGTGAAGATTTTTATTACAGATTTTCTTAATTTTTCGCAAGAAAAAAGCAGGGACTCTTATTCTCTGCTTCTTACTCTCATACCATATTCTATTATGCAGCATTTAAATACTGTTATGCGGCTCTCTTTCTGTATAATTTTACCAACAAAATGCTGTTAATTTCTCTGACCGGAAAGCCTTCCCTTCCGGTCTGATCTGAAACTGCATCTTCTCTCCCGTCCTCGGATGCCAAAAAGATAACCGATAAGCGCATAATGCAATTTCTTTCACATTCATCTGCTCCGATATCTTGACGGTTTCCAAATCAGCATATTTGTAGTCGCCCAAAAGACTCATGCCTGCATGACTCATCTGTACACGAATCTGATGATGTCTGCCAGTGTGAAGACGAATCCTTGCAAGCGCGACCCGAAGCGAATCATTGCAAGCACATATCGTCCCTTCCGTCTGTTCATGCAATGCTTTTTTGTCCATATACTCCGACAAAGAAATTTCACTCACGATCTCATACTCTAATATGGCTTTCTTAGCATCCTTAACTTCCGGTGGTACAATACGAGAAGTGTTAGTTTTCCCATCTTTTAGCAGATAATCAGTCAGTTCTCCGCCCTTTTCAAACCTGTGTCCGCAGACAACCGCATAATAGTATTTCTCCATACGGTTCTCCGTGATCTGTCTGCCAAGCTCCGCAGCCGCTTTTTTATTCTTGGCAAACACAAGAACGCCCTCCACCGGCTGATCGAGGCGGTGAACTACACCCACATACGGTGCCGCCTGAGAATTACGATTCTGCTGCCGTCTCTCATTACCTTCCGACATACCAGTGTCCCGCACCTTATCCCCGCCGCGCCGGGCATGTGTCAGATAATTGGTGATCTCGCTCACCATATCAGCCTGCCCGACCCTGGCAGTCTGCGTCGCAATCCCTGCTGCCTTGTGACACACAATCATGTCGTTATCTTCGTAAAGGATTCTTTCCTTATTCATGCTTTGTTCTGCCTTTACCCAAATCTAAATCTTAAACCGATATCCCACGCCCCATATCGTCTCAATATACTGCGGCTTGGCGGTGTCAAACTCGATCTTCTCGCGAATTTTCTTGATGTGCACGGTAACCGTAGCAATATCACCGATAGAATCCATATCCCAGATTTCGCGGAACAGTTCCTCCTTTGAATACACATGGTTCGGATTCTCCGCAAGGAAGGTCAACAGATCAAACTCCTTCGTGGTAAAAATTCTCTCCTCCCCGTCCACATAGACCCTTCGCGCCGTCTTATCAATCTTAAGCCCTCTGATCTCTATGATATCATTGACTTTCTGGTTGCTGCCCACCAGTCTGTCATAACGCGCCATATGCGCCTTGACTCTCGCCACCAATTCAGACGGGCTGAAAGGCTTCGTCATATAATCATCGGCCCCCAGACCTAATCCTCTGATCTTATCAATATCGTCTTTTTTGGCAGATACCATAATGATCGGTATATTTTTCTCTTCACGGATCTTTTTACACACCTCAAATCCATCTATTCCGGGCAGCATCAAATCCAAGATCACTAAATCAAAATCACCTTTCATGGCGGTTTCTAATCCTTTATCTCCGGTATTTTCAATCATCACCTCGAAATCACTTAATTCCAGATAATCCTTCTCCAAATCAGCAATTGCTTCTTCATCTTCTATGATCAATATTTTGCTCATACCTCGCTTCATCCTTTCTCGCTGCTTTTATTTGATCGATCGTCATACATCTGCCGATGCTACTCTTCCATCGGCATCTGATACTTTCGAATTACAAAATGCATACATGTTCCCTCATTCTCCTTGCTCGTTGCCCAGATATAACCGCCGTGATCTTCTACGATCTTCTTGACAATGGATAATCCTATTCCGCTTCCCCCTTTGGATGAGTTGCGGGATGCATCTGTCCGATAAAACCTCTCGAAAATATTCGGCAAATCTTTTGCCGCAATACCCATACCGTTATCCTCAATCTCCACTCGTATGGAATCCACCTCATCCAAAATACGGATATCGATCACACCTTTTTCCTTATTTATATATTTTACACTGTTACTTATAATATTATTGATAACCCGCTTTAGCTGCTCCGGGTCGGCAATGATCTGCGTAGACGGCTCAATCAATGCATCATAGTTCAACTGGATATTCTTGGACTCAAGATCAAGTCCGACCTCTTCCACACAGTCACCAAAATAATCAGAAACATTGATACGGCGAAAATTATAAGGAATCCGGTTATTGTCAATTCCCGAATAGGTAGTCAGTTCATTGATCAGGCGATCCATATCGTTTGCCTTGTCGTAGATAGTCCTGATATATTTATTCATCTTCTCTGGCGTATCTGCGACGCCATCCATAATACCCTCGACATAGCCTTTGATCGACGTAATCGGTGTCTTCAGATCATGTGAAATATTACTGACCAGTTCTTTGTTCTTCTGTTCATGCTCAAACTTCTCGTCCAAGGATTCCTTTAGCCTGAGACGCATATCCTCATAGTTACGGTAAAGTTCCCCGATCTCACCCTTTTCCTCCGTCGTCAGCATATATTCCAGATTTCCTTCCGCTATATTCTGCATAGCGGTATTCAACTGTTTGATCGGCGTAAAAATACCTTTTTGAATCCCTTGCGTCAATAGAATACTCGTCAGGCACAAGACAAGGATAAACGCAAGGATCATATTCTTCAGCGCTTTTCTGGAAATAAGTGAATGTACACTTGTCACAGTAAAAAAACTGCCGCGGCTTCCGTCCGTAAACTGAAAATCCATCTGTTTGACAAGCTTCTTCATATCATTATAATATAGCCCCGCCTCAGAATCCGGCATCTCGTTTCCGTATTCCGGCAGCATATCAAAAATTCTTTTCGCTGCCTTTTCATTTCCCGCATAGTAGAGGCTATTTTCTTTTCTTACAATGATGTAAGAAAATTTGCTATTCAGTTCTCCCCCGAGTTCAGCCAGATACTCCTTGTCCTCCAGTTTCGCGGAATCATTGGTAATCTGCTCCTTTACCTTATCTAAAACCGCTTCCGTTATATGACTGTAATTCTCTATCGTATAGGAAAAGGAAAGATTGTTCTTATCTAAAAATCCCAGCTCATTCTCCGCATCCTCCACATGGCTTGCCACTACAAGAAAGGCGATGCTCGTCAACAAAAGAGGCACCAGCACGATCGTGATCGACGTGACAAGAAGCCTTGTTTTAAATTTCACAGAACTGTCCCCCTTTATTCTGTTTTTGAGTTTGCAAAGCAATACCCGTAAGCGAACTTGTTCGCCTTTTTTAATTAATATACCACACTTTCAGCTGATAAAAATAAAACATATCCGATAAACTTATTAAAAATTTATAAAAAATCGAGCTTCGCTCGATTACGAGATTCGCTTCGCGAACTCGGAAAATTAGGATTGACATGTCCGATTCTGTCTGGTATATTAATTTCAGAAATAGTAATCATTACTATTTTTAGGAGGTAACGATGGCTCTTAAATACAGTAGACAAAGACAAGTCATCAAAGACTTCCTGATGACGCGTAAAGATCATCCTACTGCTGATGTTGTCTATATGAATGTCAGGCGTGAATACCCTAATATCAGTCTTGGTACGGTATACCGCAACCTTTCCCTTTTGGCGGATCTCGGAGAAATACGAAGATTGCAGGTGGGGGATGGCGTTGATCACTTCGATGCAGACACGTCCGGACATTACCATGTAGTCTGCACAGAATGCGGAAGTGTAACTGATTTAATGACGGACTCAACTGTAATGGAACATCTGGTAGATACTGCAAATGCATCTTTTGAGGGTGTTGTCCATGGACATGTTACCTATTTTTACGGTGTATGCGGCGACTGCCACAAAAAAACTTTATCTTAGGTATTTTTCATGCTATAATTACCAAAACTTGTAAGTGAATGATAAGACGCATATCATTTCAGTAGCGTCTTACAATAAAATCTTTTAAAAGAAAAGGAGAACACAATTATGAAATTTGTATGTCAGGTATGCGGTTATGTTCACGAAGGAGATTCTGCTCCGGAGAAATGTCCGGTATGTAATGCACCGGCTGAGAAATTCACCGCACAGGCGGCGAAAAAGAATGGGCTGCTGAGCACGTTGTAGGTGTTGCTAAAGGTGTCAGCGAAGATATTATGGCTGACCTTAGAGCAAACTTTAACGGTGAATGTACAGAAGTTGGTATGTATCTTGCTATGGCAAGAGTTGCTCACAGAGAAGGTTATCCTGAAATCGGTTTATACTGGGAGAAGGCTGCTTGGGAAGAGGCAGAGCATGCTGCTAAATTTGCAGAGTTATTAGGCGAAGTTGTAACAGATTCCACCAAGAAGAATCTGGAGATGAGAGTTGACGCTGAGAACGGCGCTACAGCAGGTAAGTTTGATCTTGCTAAACGTGCTAAAGCTGCTAACCTTGACGCTATCCATGATACAGTTCATGAGATGGCTCGTGACGAGGCAAGACATGGCAAGGCATTCGAAGGTCTGCTTAAGAGATACTTTGGCTAAAAGATAAATGGTATTATATTAAACACTATACAATATACTATAACTAAAGAATGGAGATGGAATACTATGAAGAAATATTTTTGCAATCCTTGCGGATATACTTATGACCCTGAAAAAGGTGATCCGGAGCACGGAATCGCTCCCGGCACAGCATTTGAAGATCTTCCGGCTGACTGGTGCTGCCCTCTGTGCGGTGTAACCAAGGATATGTTCCAGCCTTGCATTGATAACTACAACTAAATAAATAATGAAACGTGCGCCGTCAGGCGTACTCTAAAAGGGCTGCCGCTTCGCGAATTATCATTCGTTAAGGCGACAGCTCTTTTCTATATTGTAACTAACATAGGTCATTTAGCATCTCCAAACCATCCTACCCTCTTACAAATATTGATGTATCCTATCATTCATCTCCCTCACAAATGCCTTCGCGGCTTCCAAATCCACATTCATATCTCTATCCGTCGCATAGCATTCCAGTGCATCAGCAATAAGAGCAGAAGACTTTAATTGTAGATGCACCATCGCCCATCTGCCACCCTCTTCTTTTGAAAGATATAACCCGTCCTTTAAAAAAGCTAAAACTCTGCACAAATTCAATATGATATAAACCGGGTTATCCAGAATCTCTTCCTCCGCGTTTTCTATATCAGCGCAAATACTATCAATATAATCTTTTCTCGGTACTGTCGCAAATACCTCCTCAACTGCTTCTCCATACAACACGATTCCGTAATGGTTAATAATAGAAAAATGTGCTGCTAAATCTATATCCACGCCTTTCATATTCTCTATATAACCCTGCGGGTCGTCTTGAAACCACCGTAAATGCATCGGCGAAAAATGCAGCTCGAAAGGCGTCGGATAAACAAAAGGATTACAGTATTCTCTTTTTACTATACTGAGTTCCAAACCTTTTGCAGACGCTTGATTATTCAAACGCACGACCTGCTCCATAAACTGCATTTTCTGCACATCCGAAATATCATCTTTCACAATGACGATTAGATCAATATCACTTTTTTTGGGGTTAAAGCACCCCATTGCCATAGAACCGTGAAGGTAAATTCCGGTGAGCTTATCCGCCATGAGCTGCTGTGCGATATTGACAAATTCGTCAAGTATATTTTGATATGGCATTGTTTCTGACTTTTTCATAGCTTCTGCTCCAACCTAAATAACTCCTGTGGCATATATTTAATCAAATCATAAATATGATATTTGTCTTTTATCTCATCAGGAAGATTCGGGTAAAAAGTTCGGGACGCATATTCAAAAACCCTGTTCCCCCACAAATTATCGGTCATAAGAATATACCCGTAATAATCCTCATCATAGTGTATATGCCATGACAACTCCCTAATCATCCGCAAACCAAGTACTGTCTCCTTTGTAATCTCTTTCTGCCGTAAAATCATATCGTACTCCGTATCGAGTATCAAAACAGAAATCTCCGAAGGCTGCCCGTCTACAATCAATTCAATGGCAAGATTCAAAAAGCCTTTGACCGGTCCACAAAAAGAATTTGCCAGCGGAAGATTCTCGATTCCGCTTTCTTGCAGATGTAAAATAGTCCGCATAAAGTATAATATAATCTCATCCAGCATATCACTTCCATATCTTTGTTTTATGCTTTGTGCCGTATCCGCCATTTGTCCTCCCTCATACTGCATATAAACTCCTCCAGACTCTTCATCATTTTATCCGTCTTTCTGCCTGAATGTATTATATACTAAGTTATAGCTTTTTTGAATACAATACCCTTTACCATATTATTTACCTAGCAGGATTCGGGACGTTTTACCCCACTACACCGTCTAATAATCAGAAAAGTGAATAAATCGTTATTGCGCAGTAACCTGATTCATTCAGTCAAAAGTAAAAGGAGATGACAAATGACCAATGAACAATTTAGTAAAACGTGCACAGAGAAAAGATGCAGATGCATTTACTGAACTGATGCAGTCGCAAATGCAAAATATGTACAAAACCGCATGGGCAATCTTACATAATGATGAAGATGCTGCGGATGCCATATCCGATACGATTCTTATATGCTGGGAGAAACTAGGGCAGCTGAGACAGGCAGAGTTTTTTAAAACATGGATGACGAGAATCCTGATCAATCAGTGCAACGACATTCTCAAGCAACGCAGAAAAGTCATCCCTGTTGATGAGATCCGGGACTCCTCCGAATCATCGCAGGAATATGAGAACGTTGAATGGATGGAAACATTACAAAGTTTGGATGAGAAATACAGGCTGATCATAGTGCTATACTATGTCAACGGATTAAGCACGACAGAGATTAGCACAATTTTGCATATACCTGTCAGTACGGTACGGACACGATTATCACGAGGAAGAAATCAGATGGCATCGCTTTACAATGCGGAAACAGGAAGGGAGCAATAGTATCATGAACGAAAAAGATATAATCGCAAAATTACAACAGAATACCGCAATTCCTGATATCGTACGAGAAAAAACAGATCTTGTATTTCAACAGATTCAATCGGAAAGGACACATAAAACTATGAAAAATACAAACAGAAGATGGAAAACTGTCTGGCTCCCCATTGCGGCAGCCGTACTTGCTCTTGGAACGACCGTGTGTGCCGCAGTCTATGTGCAATGGAGTAAAGGGCTTGAAACACAGTTAGAAATAAATGAAGAACAAAAAGAAATGTTGATAGAAGAACAGGTCGCCGCACCGGTCTATAACAGCGTTACAGAAAATGACATTACTGTTACCGCATTGCAGACGATTGTTGCCGACCGTTTTGCTTACCTTGCTTTTAAAGTAGATGGATATACGGTTGAAGACGGAATACAGCCTGATTTTGAATATATGACACTCACAATTGACGGACGTGACGATTACAATCTGTTAATGGGTCATTTCTTTGACGGGCTGCAGATGGACGAAAACGGAAGCATGGAGTATGTGATGTTACTTATGACTCCCTATGAAAGTGACTCCTTCATCGGAAAATCTCTGCATTTGGAACTCCATAATCTCGGCTCAGTAGATAAAGCGGCGTTTACCCCGGATATTAATGCAAGCTGGACTTTTGATTTCACACTGCAAGGCTCAGACAAAATAAGAACCTGCAAACTTTCGGAAGCTCTCGGCGATAGTGGCGCTACCGTGATTGAGGCGGAGATTTCTCCTATTTCACTTCATGTCATTTATGATATGCCTCTTCAGAAGACAACGATTGACGCAATAGATGCAAATGGTCAGGCAATCAAGTCCTCCACCTTCGTAGAAGCACCCCACCTGACGGGTGTTCGTTTAAAAGACGGTACACTTTTGACCGGTCTCACAAGCGGCGGAGGAGAGGGCTACTCGGATAGTAACGATGAACTTTATAATGCAACTTTTGCAACTAGTTCCATTATAGAACCAGATCAGGTTGACGCACTATTATTTATCAAGTCCTATCCTACAGATGATACACCTCTTACGGAAGAAAATCTGTATATTGTGCCTGTAGAATAATTCATTATTGAACAAGGGAAATTTCGTCTGAAATTTCCCTTGTGTAACTTTTCCAAACAATATATAATAAACATACATTGCACCAAAACTGTTTCTAAAGTGCATCTTAAAATATTCCGTCAGGAATAACAGCCGTATATTCTGATACGGTCTGTGCAACCCACTAACAAGCTAATCAGGCAGAGAGTAAATTATGTCCCTGTGTGGTTCATCGTTTCTATTGTACCTTAATGTCAATACCTCGTGAAAATGAATTGAACCCTACTTTTATTCACATCTTTTATTTCTATCAGCTCTGCCGCCACCCACATCGAAAGGAGCCTTCTGATGGCAAACAAAAACAAACAATCTCAATCACAGAAAAAAAACTCTCAACTCACCAACAGCAAACCCCGTGACAGCAGCAGTAAGCTCATCTTTGGCAACGCGGAATTATGCTCCCAGTTTCTTAGGAATTACATGGACATGCCTATTCTGAAAAATGTAAAGGCAGAAGATATCGAAGATGTTACGGAAAGATATATCCCCATGTTTACCGAGGAACGAAATTCAGATACGGTAAAACGTATAAAACTAGCAGAAAATAATACATTATTTTTCGTATCACTTATTGAACATAAAACCAAAGTAGATTATAATGTGAGTATGCAGTTGCTCCGCTACATGGTCTACATATGGGAAGACTATGAGAAAGAAATGGAATATCAGCGCAAAGGCATCAGCAAAACGAAAGGATTCAAATATCCTCCTATTCTGCCCATCGTCTATTACGAAGGAAGCGGAAAATGGACTGCTGCCCACAACTTACAGGATCGGATACTTTTTAACAAGGCATTTGAACCATTCACACCTAAATTTTTTTATAAACTAATTGAACTGAATTCATACAGTATAGAACAACTGGTCGAAAAGAATGATGAGCTTTCTTTAGTAATGTTAATCAACCGGCTGCAAAGCTCAACAGAATTTCGAGAATTAAATCTACCCGAGAACTATATTAAAAACCTGTCGGAACATTCCACGGATGAACTCCTCAATATCATAGCCAAGGTAACCGCATCGATGTTAAGGCATCTGAATTTGTCTGAAGATGAAGTGACAGAATTTACCGAACAGGTAAAGGAGCGTAAATTGGCAGAACTATTTGAAAACTTCAAAGACGTAGATATACCCGCCGCACGAAAGAAAGCACGAGAAGAGGGCTGGGCTGAGGGACATGCAGATGGACTCGCCGCAGGACACGCTGAAGGACTTGCCGAGGGACTTGCTGAAGGACACGCTGAGGGGCTTGTCGAGGGACACACTGAGGGGCTTGCTGAAGGACTTGCTGAAGGACTTGCTGAGGGAATCGCCGAGGGTGAAGCACGCTTCGCTAAATTAACAGAACTATTACTACAATCCAATCGCCTAGACGACCTGACAAAAGTTCTTTCTGATTTGGAGTACAGAGCAGAATTATATAAGCAGTATAATCTCTGATACTATATTATAACTATAAAATCAACTCATTTTTAATTATTGTCCTTTTATAAACCAGCCGGAACCGCCCAATGGCAACTCCGGCTGGTTATCATATTATTTACACCATAATCTGCTCCCTGTCTTTATATCCTCAACTGTCTCTTCAACGCTGTCACGGCACCCCGGTATACCGCATAGATCACTATGCAGATTCCCACAAGTATAGCAAGGCACACAAGCGCTGCCATCCATTCAGTGAAAATTATCCTTCCGTCATTCGCATACAGAATCATCATGAAAAACAGATACATTGCAACCATTCCGACTAATGACGGTATCTTAAACACATTGTTGCATTGACTGCGCACTTCTCTGCCAAGAAAATCCGGCGAAGCTCCAAGCTTTTTTAAATCATCGAAAATATAACGGTTATTTAGCACAATCGTCTGACAGCGTGTATAGCACACCACTAATGCTGTAATCAGGCACACAATAAAAATAAAGAGGAACATCATAAGCAACACTGCCATACTGCGTAGATAATCATTCTGACTTAAAATCCGAAAACTGGGTTGATACGCCCACCATGTTCTGAATAGAAAAGAATCCGACTCCTCATAGCTGACTCTGGTCATTAAGTCCGTATCTCCCCAATAGATTTCTCCCGCCTCATTCTCCCGGATCTTCTGCACACGGTCATAAAAAGAGGGATACTCACAACGCTCATCAAAGCAATCCACATAAAGATCATAAAACTCATCAGCAAACTGATAGGAATCCTGCCCGTCAACATTAAATTGTATCATCCGCCCCATCCATTCATCTGTCAACCCTTCGGAAATTGTCGCATAATCCTCATTACTGATCACGGAACAACCCTGTTCGTCAATCAGAAGATCATTATGCAGAAATCCCGCAAATTCGATATCAAGCTGCCTACGCGTAACCATATTAGTTAACTCTCTTGCCGAATTGTTGCCGTAATGCGATGTTCCCTCTTGATCTATAATGTTCATGTAAGTTCCGGGATTGATATCCACTTCCTCTCCGGTCATCATATAATATGCGTCTTCAGAAAGTATTTTTTCTTCCCCAAGCATCGGTACATATTCTGTCTGGTAACGTCTTCCGTCATCCTCATAAATCTCCGTAACTCCGCCCATACCCACTGTAATATAGTCGCACTCTCCCCAATCCTTGAATGACAGACCATGTTTTCTTCCAAGCGCTTCAATCTCTGTCCGGTCTAAAACATCCTGATCCGCCCGATACTTATAAAAATAGTCATAGGGTAATTTGGCGTAATTGATCATTGCAGATACGGCATTTATGGGTATATAAAATATGGCAAAGCATCCACCCGCAATCAACAATGTGACAATAATCAAATTATTGACCGTCTGTTTCCCTTGAAATTTCATCATACTTCTAGAAATGATATTCTTGTATGGATTTTTGTTGTAATTTTTCCATCCATGTACCACCGTGTGCAGCATTATCATATATAATCCCACAAATACTGGTGCATAAAATATATTTACCCATGCCGGCGGGAATGTGTGAAACCAACTATGACATATAGAAGGCACTCCATATCCCAGAACAGCACCGATCAAAAGAACAACAACTCCGACCGGACCGCACCATCTGCCTAATTCTTTCACAGGCTCATTGATATGTTCCTCCCGGATCACTTCCATAATATTAGTCTTTTTTAGATAACGCCATGCTGTCAGACAGGCAAATCCCACTACTAAAAAAAGAAATATCAGCGAAATAAAAACACATCTGAAATCAAAAGAAAGCGCCATTTCCGAACTGTCTATCAATATCAATTTGAACCCGCTCCAGATAATCCACACAAAAGGAAACCCTGCAATAATACCGACAGTGGCAGACACACCACTTAATATAAAAACCTCTCGAAACAGCCCCGGTGCCAGACGCTTTCTGGACGCCCCAAGAGCCATCAAAACACCAAGCTGTCCTGATTTATGTCTGAAAAACAGCCCCAACGCATAGATTGTAAAAACAACACAACCCACTAAGGTCATGATAAATATCATATACATCATTTTCCGGCTGTCACCGCCCTCCGGAAATACTGTCTGTACCGTCGGCGAAAACATCAGCGCAGAATACGCTGAAATGATCATCAATGCAGTAAAATTACAAAACAGATAAAGCCTTGACTGCTTTCGATCGGCTTGCCGCAGCTTCTGTTCCATTTGTCTCATATTCATTGTTTGTGTCATATCAACATCTCCCTATTCTTCATCCCATGCTCATTTCTTTAATAGCATCCAATAATTCATCCTGAAACCCACTGCGATCACCGTTTTTCTCTAACTGTCGATATATAGTTCCGTCTTTTAACAGAATAACGCGGTCACAGAAAGAAGCCGCAAAACTGTCGTGAGTCACCATAAAAATAGTTGCATTCATCTGCATCTTCGCATTTCCGAAAGATTCTATCACAGCCCGGCTTGATTTAGAATCCAGATTGCCGGTAGGTTCATCTGCAAGAATAATAAGGGGATTATTGATCAGACTCCGCGCCACTGCCGCTCTCTGCTTCTCACCTCCAGATATCTCCGCCGGATATTTATTCAGGATATGTTCTATTCCAAACATGGACGCAAGTTTATCAGCCAACTGTTCTGCGTCCTGCCCGACTTCTCCCTGCACGATACGCGGCACAAGAATATTTTCACGAATCGTAAGTCCGTCTAGGAGCATGAAATCCTGAAATACAAAACCAAGCTTTGTATTTCTGATCTCCGCTAACGTCTTCTCACTCTGTCCCGCAAGCTTTACACCACCGACCGTAATGCTCCCCTTATCAAAAGGAATATAACATGAAATACAGTTTAAGAGCGTGGTCTTACCAGAACCAGAGGAACCCATGACAGCAACAAACTCTCCTTGCACCACATGAAAATCCACCCCTTTCAATACCGGATATTTCTTTTTTCCTACTTCATAAGATTTGTGAAGGTCTTTTACATATAACATATTTTTCACTACCTTTCTTTTTGACTAAGAAATGTACATTACTTTTTATAGTTGATGCTTTATAAACTGCCTTCATCTATAAAAGCACATGCGTCATTACTTGAAAAACATACCACAAATTCAAAGCGAAAAAATTTTACATGTCATAATCAACGTATATTTTGCAAAGTTTGCCACCCAAATGTAACTCTTGTAATATTTGGGTATATTTGATGTAAAGTTTGGTTTCTATGATGAGAAAATAGAACCACTATAAAATGGAAATATGATAAACTATACGAAAGACATTAGTCATGTACAAAACCTATGATAGAGACTGATTATTATAATAAAATCATATCGGGAGACATAACAATATGCTGCGGATAGCAATATGTGATGATGAGGTGGATGCAAGAGACGCACTCCATATACAGTTGGAACAAGTATTGGTAGAAGAGTACGAAGAGATCGTATACGAATTTTCTTCGGGAATAAATGCGGCATCATGGCTTGAAAAGCATCCGGGCGAAATAGACCTTCTGTTTCTTGATGTGGAGATGAAAGGAGCAAACGGCATGGAAACCGCAGAGAAAATCAGAACATTTAATAACGATCTGATCATCGTATTTGTGACCGGGTATTCAGACTATGTTTTTGACGGTTATCGTGTAGGGGCAATGGATTATATTATGAAACCGGTTTCCGCAGAAAAACTTAGAGAACTTCTTCATCGGGTACGTGCAAAACTTATTCAGGAAGAGGCACAGACTTTCACGTTCAAAAATATAGACGGTACATGGCGTTTCATGATACGCGATATTCTATATTTCTACTCCGATAAAAGAAAAGTAACTCTTGTCACCGCAAAAGGAGAATATACTTTCTATGCAAAATTGGATGAAATCGAAAAGCAGCTCAGTTCCTGCTTTGTGAGGATTCACCAGCGATATCTTATCAATCCCTCAGCAGTTGATTACCTTGGTGGTGCCTCTGTCACATTAGGTAATGTCAAACTTTCGTGCAGCAGAAGATATTGGGACATTGTAATGTCAAAAATTGCCCGAGCAATGATGGGAGATGATCTGAAATGATTTCTTTTCTTTCTTTTATATTCTGGCTGGCTGTCTCTCTAACCAACGGCTGGCTGATTATGCATGCAATAGGATACTTGATTAAAATAAAGGAAAAACGTGCAACGAGGATTCTACTGCTTACAAGCTGCTGGATACTCAGCAGTGCGATAATCTTTATAGGTGATCCTTTTAATATCCTTGCAACCATTCCCTGCTTTCTCACTGCAATCCTAATCACCTGCGAGGGAAGCATTTGGCAAAAAATTACGGTCGGAACAATGTTTTCCAGCACTATTCTTTCTTTTAATGCTGTGCGGGATAACTATCTAAAACCCTTTTTATACACTTTGGAGCAATATATTGATCCGACACCGACGGCATATGGTGAGTTCATATTTCTACAGAAGAACATTGAATTCATTCGGACTCTATCCGGGGTGGTCAGTCTCCTGTTCTCCGCATTTTTATATATCGGCATCAGAAAATTTGCACCGGATAAGGATTATACACTTTCTGATAGTTTGTGGAAATTATTGCTTCTGCTCACAGTAACTCCTTTCGGCATTGTGCTTACTTCAGCCACATTATCCAACCGTAGCAGCAGATACGCTTCTCATGAATTTGCTCCACCCGTTGAGCATCTGGTCCTCTTATCTATTGCCATGTTAGCTTTTATCAGCCTTCTCTGGTGTATTACGGTTCTGGCAAGACAACAAAAGCTGGAACAAAAGAATATGTTTATGGAAATTAATCGCAAATATTACGAAGCAATGGAGCAGCAACATTTTGAAATACGACGGCTAAAACACGACCTTTCCAATCATTTACAGGTGTTATCTGCATTACCGGAAAAACAGCGGGACACTTATCTTCAAAATCTGACGGAAAATACCGCTGTCACACAATCCTTGTCATATTGTAAAGACACTACCATCAACGCCGTATTGACCGTAAAGAAAAATCTGATGAACCGTTACGGTATCCGCATGGAATCCGCAATAGACATTTATGCAGAGTTGCCTTTTGACAAAACAGACATCTGTGCCCTCTATGCTAATGCACTGGACAATGCGGTGGAAGCATGTATGAAGTTGCCGAAGAACGAACGCGCGATTACTTTGAAAAGCAAAGCACAGAAGGGTTTATTCTGTCTGGAGGTTAGTAACCCTCTTTGCAATTTATCCGAAAATGCGTCACCGGACATAGCCGCCGGTAATTTGAGAGAATCCGCCCCAGTGAAATCAATTTCCATTCCTTCGACATCTAAATCCGATAAAACAAATCACGGTCTTGGTCTGAAAGGAATCAAAGAAATCGTAGAACGATATCATGGGTCACTGGAGTTACGCACCGTAAATGGTGTGTTTAATTTGTTTTTGTACATTCCGCTGTCACAGGCGGACAACTATTAAGCAGTTTGAAGGTCACAACTCTATAGATACAGGAATTTCTTCAACACCCTCAACAAAAAAAATCCTTAAAATTTATTGATAATGTCTATTTACATTTAGGGAAACAGAAGATATTATATTCTCACAAATTAGTCCGAGAAAATTCTGAAAGAAAGGAGGAACGTATATCACCATAACGAAAGATTTTTTGTACAACTGACTAAAGCCAATTTTTTTAGGGAAACCTGCGTATAGGGGAATTGCAGCTGATCCGGGATCGTTTTATAAAACATTATATTTTTCATAGTGTCAATGATGATTAAGGAGGAAATGATTTTATGCAGCAGGTAAATGTGAAGTTTAATAGTGTTAATCAGATTAGGCAGTTTGTGGATATAATTGATAAGTTTGATTCCAGTTTTGATCTGGGAGAAGGACGGAGAACCGTCGATGCCAAATCCATACTTGGGGTGATGGCATTGGATTTAACCAGACCTCTTCGGCTCAGATATGATTCTGAGGATGAGGGGATCAGGGAGAAACTAGCTCCCTTTATATATTGAGAAAGTACTGACGGAGGCGTAAGATAGCATGCCTCCGTTATTTGTTGTCCGTAGCCCACGTTTATTTCTAAACATAATTGAGGTATACAATGTCTTAATTTATTTATATAATATAAAACATGAATACAAATATTATTAACAACTATCGTACCCAAAACAATTTACGCCACAGTTTTAACGCCCTTGCCGGCAAAACATTTGAAGGACTTGATTTTGAACCATGGTATCAGAATGGCTACTGGAGCGACCGTTACAATCCTTATTCTATTGTGGTTGACGGAGAAGTAGTTTCTAATGTATCCGTAAATACTATTGATTTCATATGGAATGGCGAGCGTAAACATTTTATCCAGCTCGGCACAGTCATGACAGAAGAACGGTTCCGCAATCAAGGATTGATCCGGCAGATCATGAATAAGATCGATCTTGATTATGAGCAGACCGTGGACGGGATATATCTGTTTGCAAGTGACAGCGTTCTGAATTTCTATCCGAAATTTGGTTTTAAAAAAGCGATGGAGTACCGTTACACGAAACCATTTTCTACACAGCAGGCATGCAGTATGGTTCAGATTCCAATGAGGAATAAGAAAGATTGGCATAAGCTGGAAAACGCCATGCAGCAAAGTGTGTCTTACAGTCGTTTCAATATGGTTGACAATGACAATCTGATCATGTTCTATGTCACCGGATTTATGCAGGAAAACGTCTATTACAGCCAAAAATACGACACATATGTTATTGCTGAGGTGGAAGAAAATACTCTCACTGTTCACAATATTTTCGGCAAAGACAAATATCCTATGGATGATATTCTTGCATCATTCGGCTCCGATATACAACAGGTGATCCTCGAATTTACACCAATAGAAACAGAAGATTATACTGTCTCTGCATTCAGAAAAGAGGATTGCACCCTTTTTGTAAAAGGTAAAGCTTTTGAAAATTTCAAGCAGGATAAGGTGATATTCCCGACTCTGTCCCACGCATAGAATGTGGCAAGCAGTTAAAAATATTTTTCCATCAGATAAAATCTTCCCTTACGCCAATCTGTATATCCTACCCTGGAATAACCGAGATTTTCATATAATCTTAATGCATACGGATTTTCACTAAATGCGTCCAAACGCATTGCATGTATACCCCATCCGGCAAGCTGCTCTTCTATATGAAGCAAGGTCCGGCGCGCGGCTCCTTTATTCTGAAAAGCCGGATGGACACACATTCTATGTAAAATATAAAAAGGCTCTGTTGTATGTTTCCAATTACCGTTTACATATTGCTCATCATACTTTTGATTTATAACATAGGCTACGGCAATCTGATTTTCTATCATGCCAACATAGAGCTGCCCTGCGCCTATATCCTTCCGAAAATCTCTTTCTGTCGGATACATTTCATCCCACTGGAATATCTTATTTTGTATCATTGTCTCGACAGCACTGCTAAACAGACCGCATATTTCCTCTAAATCATCCATTGTTGCAATCCTATATTCTATCTCCATATTTCCTCCGTCTTGGTCACATACTAATTTTATGTTATTGTAACACAATTCATTTTCCTGCAAAAGCATCCCCTTTATTTTGCCTCATCCGCTTTATTTTTTGTTAATAAACACTTCATAATTCTATAATTGATTGTTTGTTCTATATGATGTATAACATATATAAACAAAGAAACAACTACCGGTACTGAATCGAATCTTTCTGATTCGGTCATACTGATATCAAAGTGAGCAAGCTCACTTACGAGATTTGCTTCGCAAACTCGGAATACAACAATGCGACATACAGAAAGTCCAAAGTGAACAAGTTCATTTACGAGATTTGCTTCGCAAACTCGGCACACAACAATACAATATATAGAAGGAGTGATTGATATGTTAAGACCAGCATTATTTAACAACCGTACCTACAAACCTATGCTTTTTGATGATTCTTTTGATCAGATGTTTGACAACGCTTTTAAGAACTTCTGGGGCAACAACGAACTCGCAACCTTCGATGCATTCAAAACTGATGTGATCGATCAGGGTGACAGCTATCTGTTACAGGCGGAACTGCCCGGTTTCGATAAGTCTGATATCAACATCGACTTAAAAGATAATCTGCTTACTATCTCCGCTTCCCATAAGGAAGAGAAGAACGAGGAGGATCAGAATAAATATATCCGCCGGGAGCGTTATTACAGTTCTTATTCCAGAAGCTTCCGCGTGAATGACGTAGAAGCGGGCGATATTGATGCTTCCTACAACAACGGCATTCTGGAAGTAAAATTCCCTAAGAAAGAAATAGCCGCCAAGGAAGAAGTTAAAAAGATTGAAATCAAATAATTTCTAACAAGTAAAGATAGGGCTGTATAGCCCTATCTTACTTCCTGCACAAGTCCCAAGAACTCTTCTTTATATTCGTCTGACAGATCAATAGATTTAAGCGCCTTTTCCACATGTTTTACCGAAGCATCTTCCGGATATTCACTGTGGGATGCCAGCAGTCCAAACTCTGCTACTGCCGCTGCAAAAACATAATCGTCTGTAGGTGTATTCGTATAACATTCATAACCAACCGGATATTCCAACAAATTACTCTCATCCTCGGCAGGTTTCTTGTATCGGATGCTGATAGTGAGCCACTCTTCATCTGAAGCAGAACTTAAAGGCAGAGTACATATTTCTTCTTTATACTGCCTGCTGTATTTCAAATCTTCAATATCTTCTTCGGACATATCGCTTAACGGCTCTTTCAAAACGATCTCATAAAGCGCCGTCACACTGTGACCTGCACCAATCTCCCCGGCATCCTTTGTGTCGTCGTTGAAATCTTCTTTTGCAAGTGCCCTGTTCTCATATCCTAACAGACGGTAGCTTTCTACCACTGCCGGATTAAATTCCACTTGGAACTTCACATCCTTACATATGGTCAGAAGCGTTGCAGACATCTCCTCCACCAAAACCTTATTTGCTTCCCTCAGACAGTCGATGTAAGCGTAATTACCATTTCCTTTATCGGCAAGGGTCTCCATCTTATTATCTTTGATATTTCCTGTTCCGAATCCCAATACGGATAAAAAGATTCCCGACTCTTTTTTCTCCGTAATCAGTTCCTCCAGCTCTTCCTCGCTGGTCAGTCCAATATTGAGGTCGCCATCTGTTGCCAGAATAATACGATTGTTTCCGCCTTCTATGTAATTCTCCTCGGCCAGCCTGTAAGCCGTCTCTATTCCTTTGCTTCCGTATGTACCGCCGCCTGCTTCCAGTGAATCAAGCGCCTTTATAATTTTCTTTGTCTCATTGCCACGGGCGCCTTCTAATACGATCTGGTCATCTCCTGCATAAGTCACAATAGATACCCGGTCCTTTTTGGTCAGATTCTCAGCCAGCAATCCGAATGATTCCTGCAGCAAAGGTAATTTATCTTCAGAATACATAGAGCCGGATACATCTAACAGAAACACAAGGTTAGATGCCGGAGCGTGGGCGTAATCTATATCTTCTGTCTTTAATCCGATCATAAGAAGTTCCGCGTCATCATTCCACGGACAGGCGCTGATCTGTGTTGTAACACCAAACGGCTCTTTTCCCTGTGGTGCATTGTAATCATAAGAAAAATAATTCAGCATTTCCTCGATCCTGACTGCTCCCTGCGGTATTTCGTCTAACGCATACCCACTAGTAATCAGACGACGTAAGTTACTGTAAGAGGCTGTATCTACATCCGCAGCAAATGTAGACAATGGTGCCTTCATAACAGAGGAAAATCCCTTTTCCTCCCACTCACTGTACTCCTCGTTGTCATTATAATCTTCCGGCTCCCATTCCTCATAACATGAATTTAAGTAGCTATCCTCATCTGCCATTGCCTTACTTTCGCTGACAGAATCCATATATCCCTCTTCTTCTGCCTCAGCCACTGCATAATCATATTCGTCTGCCGCTGCCGCCTCACCCTCGGTATACTCATAATAGCCGCTGTCTGCGCTCGCTTCATCCGCGGGCGCCTCGTCTGTAGTTGCTGCCCCTGCATCCGGCACACCGTCGGACTTATTTTGACCGCCACAACCCGTCATCAGCATGACCCCTGCTAAAGTTAATGCTACTGCCTTTGATAAATAGATTTTCTTTTTCATACCTTTCCCTCCCGTTCCCAAGCATCATATGCTGTTTTTTGACGCTTCTATACTTAATACCTTCCGCGGATACAAAAGGTTGCAGAAAAATACAATTTTATATCTATTATTTAGCCGCGTATGAATTTCATGATTATAAGGAAAAATATATTTACAATTTCGTTTAGATTGTGCTATAGTAATAAAAAGCATATTTTCTACTAAGACAGATCAATAATTTCTTTATATTCTATTTTTCAGAAAATCCGTGCTTTGATTCCAATTAACATTATAGAAGCAGGAGATTCTGAAATGGTTCTCTTGCGCAGGTATCTTATTTCATTTAGGAAAGAGATACCCACCAATCAAGGAGGACATTAGATGGAAGAAACAAATGTACAACGTAACTACAAGGACACCGTGTTTAGGATGCTTTTTAAGGAAAAAGAAAATCTGCTCAGCCTTTATAATGCGTTAAACCAAACAGCATATACGAATGTGAACAGTTTGGAGATCACCACACTGGAAAATGCAATCTATATGAATTATAAAAACGACATTTCCTTTGTATTTGATTTTGAACTGCTGCTCTATGAGCATCAGTCCACCTTAAATCCTAACATGCCATTGAGGGATTTATTCTATGTGACCAATGTACTGCAGAACATAACAAGAGATAAAAATCTCTATAGTAAATCTCTCGTGTGTATTCCTGCACCTAAGTTTGTGGTGCTTTATAACGGAACGGATTTCTATCCCGAACAACAAATACTTCGATTATCGAATTCTTTTGATAAGAAGCAGGATCCGCCTGCATTAGAGCTGATTGTAACTGTCTACAATATTAATTTAGGGCACAATGAAGAACTGTTAGAGGCGTGTCGTCTGTTAAAAGAATATGCGCAATATGTGGAACAAGTCAGGATTTTTGCAAAGCAAATGCCTTTTCCGGAGGCAGTTGAACAAGCGGTGAATCATTGTATCAAGAACGAAATTCTTTCAGACTTTTTAGCAAAAAATCGTGCGGAGGCGATAGCAATGAGTATTTTTGAATATGATGAAGAGAAGCATATGAAGAATGAACGAGAAGAGGGACGCGCAGAAGCTTTTGACTTAATACAGCAACTCATAGATACTGGAAGAGCCGATGAACTGAAACGCGCTTTATCTGACCAGAAATACCGTGAGCAATTATTTCGGGAATACAATCAGTAAAACATTTCTGATCTGTTTTTGTTAGATTTCGATTTTGCAAACGAAATCAATACAGGTTAGAGATACCTTAAAGATTACCTTGCTATAATGTGAATTGCTGCCAGACTGACAGAAATTCACAAAGCGAGGTAAACAAACATGAGAAGAAAAACTTTGATAGTAACATGTATTATGACTCTTATGCTGGTAACGACGGCAACCGGCTGTGGTGGACAAGAAGCAGAAAACCAAAGCACCGTACTCCCCACAGAGAATGAAGTCAATAAAGACGCTGCATTGCCGAGCCAAGACAATGAGCCAAACTCTTTGCCGGCAAATGATTCTGACAACAGTGTATCAGATACTCTACCGGAAAACGATTCTCAGGACAGCATTTTTATTGGTGGAAAAGTAAGAAGCATTGCGCAGGATAGTTTTGTAATCAGCCGTACATTATACGACAATGAAGATGCCTCTCTTGTTATAATGCCAGAAGAAGGTAGCCCGGAAGAAGAATTGGTAACCATCCGCTGTTTGGATTCAACAACATTTGAACGCTGGACGATTCAAGGCGGCGGTGCAGATATCGTGACGGACGAAGCCGCCTTTTCCGACCTTAAAAAAGGGGATGGACTGGAAGCCAAAGGACATTTTGACGGAGAAGAATTTGTTGCAGAAAAAGTAATTATTGAGATTTACGAATAGAAAAAGAGGCAAAAGACAAGGACAGAGAAATAAAATTATCCTCTGCACCTTGTCTTTCCCTACATCTTTTTAATTCTCTAAGCCGCCTTTTCCCCTATTTCCCTGTTGACACAACTGCCTTAAATTGAGCAATCTTCTCCACTTCACCCATAGGAAGTGCTTCCCCGTATTCTTCCTCCAATTCAACATACTCAGAAAGATTGCAGAGACAAACCGATACCGTTGATATATCATGCCCATCGATAAGCAGCGCATGTCCTGCGTTACTGCTGTTATGATACTCAATTTCCCTGCCGTCTGCATCAAACACTGCGGTATACAGGCTTAAGTTCTCCGGAACAACTATGTTCACTGACATCTCCATCGAAGAAATTTCAATGCTTTCCACACCGATCCCACTATCATCAAACTGACCAACTTCGATTGTTTGAATACTCTCATCTGTCTGAGTGATCGGCACCGTAAACTGCCATGTTCCCTCCTGATGCCAGCTCTCGTACTCGATTCCATACCACGCCTTCGGAATACTATCAAGATATGCTGTCTGTTCTTCCTCTGTCATCTGCTCATATTCTTCATCACTTATTTGGAACTCCTCCGGAACCTCGACATCTTTCAATGTGCTGGCAATCTCCATAATCTCCAGTTTCATGGTAAAAGATTCCGGTATATCCGCATTCTCCGCCATATCTGATTCTTCCATATAGTTGCGAATATCATTATAGTCTATTCGGATAATACCCAAAAAAGTATGTTCGTCCACAAACTTCCCTTCTATATATCTTCGGTTTCTGCGCTGTCCCGGACAAAAGGAATAATCTTCCACAGTCCTCGCCTTGATAAACTGCTGCCCGTCTTCTATTGTTGCCACCATCTCAGGAAAAGCCTGCACATTCTCTACTTTCACTCCGATATAGACCGCTTGATTAGAAGTATACTCCTCTGTGACAGAAATGGTGATGCCGCCGTCCGCTGCTACCAATCCCTCTTCTGAGATTAGCTCCGTCGTATTCTCTTCCGGCGGTTTACCGAATTGATAAACATCTGCGACCCTCGCAAAAATACTTCCCAGAATCGGAATTTCTCTTGCCAAAACCGGATTCATAACACAGAAAGTAAATGTAACACATAAAACTGCCGCCATACTGCCGAGCGTAATGAGCACTTTTCTCCATACTGTATTCTTGTTTTTCCGGCGCAGCATATTGCTCCTGCTAATCTCATAATCTGTTATCTTTCCGTTATTTACTGCTCTGCTTTCTGCCTCGGCATCCTTTTCTCCACTTCTTGCTCTGATCGTTGCATAAGCTTCTTTTATTTTTCTGTCTATGATATCGCTGTCTTCCAGCTCAGTTCCTAAAATATCGTATAACATTTGATCCGATACATTCACTGCATTTTTTTGCATATCAGTTCCCTCCTTTTCCATTCTGTCATGATAACTGCGCACGAAGCTGTTCTTTGCCTCTGTGGAGTTTACTTTTTATAGTATTTTCGTTCATGTCCAGAATGGCTGCGATCTCTTTTGTCGTAAACTGTTCGCCATAATATAGCTGAAAAATGGCTCGGCTGTCTTCGGGCAGACTCAAAATCAACTCCTTGAACTCCACATCGGCTTTTCCCCGATCAATACTTTCTGTGTGTCCAAATGCCTGCTCATTTTCAAGACTGACATTTCTCCTTTTCTGCCGCCACGTTTTCGTACAGTTGTTAATTAGGATTCTCACAAGCCAAGTCTTAAAATGTTCTCCTCTTTTCAGAGTGTCCAAGTGCTCGTACGCTGCCAGAATCGTATCCTGTATCGCGTCAGCAACGTCCTCGTCATTACCCAGATAGCCATATGCAACTCTTCGCAGTGTCATCTTACATTCTTCCATCAACGCAATAAATGCCTCTGCATCTCCACGTTGTGCTTTTCTTACAAGAGTATCCATCGTATCCTCCTAAAATAGTTTTCTTATGTCGAACCGATCAGTCGATATACCTTAACTTTTGCACATTAGATGAAGCTGTGAGGCATTTAGTTGCATGCAATATAAAATTTTACAGGTTTCCTTCCACGTTACCGAATATCCATTACCCTGCCCGTCTCATTCACTCTCCTACGCCTTCCACTGTCTCTGCCAACAGTTCATATGCCTCTCCGGCAAATGATTTACAATCCGAAATTCCCGCATCGCTTCCGGTGATCAAATATCCACTATCATCAACACTCACATAAGCTTTCCATTGATTGCCCCATTCTCTTGCCACATAAAACTGTAGTCCGCGAACATTGATACACTCTGTATCCGGATCATCACAAAATAACGGAATATCCTGAACTTCCTCAATCATCAAACCACTTCCGGCGCCTTCACTCATCTCGGATTCATTCTCGACATCCTCATCCGCATCATACTTCGGTGTCTCTGCTTCCGCGCTTACCGACTCTTCCGCCGCACTCTCTTCATACATATCATAAGCTGCTCCGTCTTCATCCGCGGCCGCTGCACTCTCAGTAGCAAAACCTGCGTCTGCAAAGGATTTGTCCATTCCGGCATCCATATCATCAAATTCTTCTGCCGCCGCATCCTCAGTGAAATCATATTCCGCACCGCCCGCTTCCGCTTCACTTGCCGGCATACTTGCAGAACTGTCTGACTGAGAGTTTGTAAACCTGTTTCCAATCATGAATGTTGAAGTCTTCATTAAAACAGTAAGCAACACAGCAGCTGCTACGGGAAGCGCCCATTTATATACCTTTCCATGCCCGTTCTTCGTTTGTCTGCCCTCATACCCTACATATGCATCTGTTCTCTCTATACCGCTTGACCCAACATTCTGCGCTGTGTCATTCGACGTCTGTTGTATTTTTGCCGTATGCTGTACTTTCTCCCGTTGTACCCGCATCTCCTCTTCCCGAACTGCCTGTTTTGTCTTAAGAATCAGATCCGCCGGTGCATGTATCTGTGAAGTTTCTTTTTTGTACTGATTCAACATATTTTCAACTTCCTTCTACTGTTAGTCTGCTACAATTCATCCCCGATTAAGGATTTTAACATCTCCCGCGCCCGATGCATCTGGGATTTCACGGTGCTCTCTTTCTGATCAGTCAACCGTGCAATCTCCGCAATCGTCCGTTCCTCAAAATAGTACAAATGTATCACTAACCGATATTTCGGCGGCAGTTTTTGTACCGCCGCACGCACCGGATGTTCCTCCGGCATTTCGTATCCGCCGCTATCATCTGCCATGCGTTCCGGTTCTTCTATATAGTCCACATTTTTGTTCCAATACTGGTCATAATGCTTTTTGGCACAATTGATGGTCACTCGAATCAACCATGCTTTCACATGCTCCCATGATTCCAAATCCTGTATATGACTCACCAACCGCACAAACACCTCCTGAAACAGGTCGTCTGCGTCTGTTTTATTTTTCATCTGCGACAATGCCAGCCGATATACCATATCCGCATACCTGTCGATTGCCGCCTCCGTTGTAATTTGCCCCTCTTTTGTCATACAAAAATCCCCTATCGAAATAATGTATATCTATTTCATTATACACGATAGGGGATTGCATAGCTAGTACGACTCCCAATATTACTAATTGTCTTATTCTAATATTATAAGCTCTTGGCTGATTCAAAATCATTGTACTGGATTCCACCAGGCAATAAAGAGTCAGTATTTTTTATTTAGTACTCCGGCTCTTCTGAATTTTGAATTTCCATAGTACATACACTTCCATCCTCGACAATGATCGTATATCTATCCAATGAACTTCCGTCGGGATCAGATACCTCATAATAAGTATAACCGCTGTCAGAAGTATCTACCTCACAATTAAATCCTGCTGTCGCCTCTTTTACTGCATCCTCGGAATCACCTACCTTGATATCCCCGGGGAACACAAGGTCAAACTTCGGACCATTTACGCTTGACTCCATGGATACCACAAAACAGTTTTCCACAATAGTTGCGTAATCAGCATAATTTTCCACCATTGTGTGTAATGTCTGATTATTATATCTAAGCTCTACCCATCCACTACTCCCAGCTGCCACTTCGCTGTCCGAATTAGCCTCGTCAATGGTAAATCCATTGTCCAGTAAAACCGATACCGGACAAGGTAAAGAATATACGACTCCCTCCATCTGTACGGTATATGCATAGAAATCGTCTCCCAAAGACTTCGGTGCCTTATATGCCTCTACAAGCTCGGGCACCGTATCGTCTACAGAATTATCAGCACCTTCCAGCTCTACAAGATTCTCTATCTCAACCTGCAGCAATGCATCATTTTCCTTATACACATAGAGGCTGATCTCTTGATAATAATCTAATTCATATGTCATCATATAATACAGATCACCGTCATAATCTCTGGTGGGTTCTCCATATGCTTCCCTGATATCATCCGCATTGGATACCCCATACTGTATACCGCCGGGAAGCAGAATCTCCCAGTCACAGTCCTCCAGAAAATAATTATCCAGTGTTATACCAGCCACCATACTTTCAGAAAAAGGTGCGCTGTTCATAGACAAGTTCGCAATTTTTGTATACACATCAAATCCATCTTTGGTCCATGTCTCGGCTACTGTATACTGGTTGGAAGATAATGTTTCTGTATCGTCTCCATCATACTCCCATCCAAGCGCTTCAAAGTCTGAATACCACATCGGGAACTGATATACTGTACCGTCAATAGATACTTGAAAATCATACAGATCATCAGACAACTCGCTTGGTGCGGCGGAAGTCTTCTTGATCTCTTTCTCCTCTTCCTCTTCTTCCTCCGGCTCTTCCTCTACTTCCGGTTCTTCTTCATCGGATCCTTCCTCTTCCGGCTCCTCTTCGTTAAATTCATTTTCCAGTTCCTCTCTTGCCGCATCTGCCCTGGACTGCGCTTCCCCAGTTTCCTCTGTCTCCGACGCGCCACATGCTGTTGCAGACAATGTACAGCTGATTGCTAATAATAGTGCCAGTGTTTTCTTCTTCATGTACTCCTCCATTCTAAAACATTGTTTTTATTTATTTCAGCTACCCTTCTGTTATTAATACCATTGAGGAATCAAAAAGGTTGCAAAAATTTATAATTTAAATTTTTTTATTTTTTCTACCATTCTATCGTATTGTCCATACATCTTCTGCACTTCATTTTCCAAAATATAATAATGCCGTATATAAGGAATCAATAAAATAAGAAGGGCAATCGCAAGTAATCCAACTCCCAGAGTAAAGGATACAACACATAGCCCGATCACAATCACTTCCAGCAACGCAAATGTCACGGTTACAATCAGGTGAATGAGTCTTTCATGCTGAAAAAAAGATATTTGAACCAAATGCTCCTTTATCACGGTCTCCCAATCCTGATCGTCTTGTTTTAAAAGCTCGTCTATGTATTTTCTGTAATTCAAAATTCGCTGTTCCATTTGTGTACCCCTTTCCGTTCATTAATTGATCCGACTTGTTATTACATATGTTTAGCATTATATCACTTACATATGGTTAATAAAATGTTTTTTTTGTTATTTCCTGTCTTTTCCTGTCACTTTTTCTAATGTCTGATCGTATATAGGTGTGAAAAGACTTTCTATGTAGTCAAACAGCAATATTACATTCGGGGAACTTTAATAGATATAAAATAAGACCGGGGGGATCGTTGAATCCCCCTACTTGATTTGTTTTGTGATTTATAGAACTAAAAAACCATTTGTGAATCCCTTCTAGCTACATAATAAAAAATAATGCAATAACGCCTAGCAAAAGCATTCCCAAAATAGCCAAAAGTACATAAGCAATTTTACGCTGTTTATCTGAAATAGGAGTACTGCTTCGTTTATTCTCATAATCTATAAATTGCGACGAAAGTCCAGCGTTGCGCATCGGATCACGCAAGGGATTCCAACTGCCAAAACCACTCATAAGTCTGCTCCTCTCTTCAATACTGTTTAAAACCCCTTTAAGATATTAGCCAATTGATCCTCTTGCATATAATACAGCCCCTCTGGAACCTTCTATAGTAACTCTAAACTGTACAGTTTTTCCCTTATAGGCATCTGTAGGCGTTATAGTTGTTAAAAAAGTCACTCCTAAATTGCCTCCATTTACAACTATATCCACTTTTGATTGTCCAGACTTTAGTTGACAATTTACCGGTGTAAATGTTATTACACAAGCAACATCCCACGTAGGAGTTCCCGTTACTACAACTTGCGCCCCTAATTGATCCCCACTATATATTGTTTCAACAAATGTAGTATTAGAAGTACTAGCATTTCCAAGCCAACTGACGGAAAAACTATCTGTAGTCAATTGAACAGGTTCCCTAACAGCATCATCCAAATTTTTTTTAATTTCCATTCCTGAAACTTTTTCTAACATATTTTTCTTCCTTTCATTAATTATAGTGAGCCTATTGCAATTCTCCTTCTTTTCTACTCTTTACTATCATAATAGTTGTATTTATAAAATTTTCAATGACCTTTATTGTAGTAAATAATTCTTTATTGCTAATAAATTAGAAAATATAGATTTTTCAATTTTTTCTGATTGCATTCTACAAAAATTTCCTGTCACTTTTTCTAATATCTGATCGTATATAGGTGTGAAAAGACTTTCCGCTTATCCTCTGCAACGCAAATTATCCTGATACGGAAAAAGAAAAGTCTTAAATCTTAGGAATTAAAAGGTGACATTGATGAAACTAAAACTTCAACGCAAACAACACTTACCAAAAACAAAATTGAACAATAAGCAACTCTATCGTCAATTCTTTTCATTATTTTTATGTGCCCTCCTGCTGCCGTGTATAATCGTCGGCTGTGGCAGCCACAAACTATCGGAGATGAGTCCGTCAGCTAATACGACCGAGTGTGACACTGACAATACAGGTATGGGACGATACACAGAAACTATCATGGATTTACCAAGTGATCTTTCCGGTTCCGTAACCAGACTTTTTAAGATGGCAGACGACAGATTAGTTCTAACCGATACGACCACATCTTTTCTTATTTCCAAAGACAACGGAAATACATGGTTTTCGGACGAGCCTGTTTGGCATACCCGTCTGCTCAATGATGAGAATTATATTATGGATATGGCGCTTGGTCCGGATAATACTGCCGCCATAATCTATGAACCGAATATCGACACAGCAGACTCCGATCATCTGCTCCCCCAGCTTCTGCTGATCAACCCCGATGGCACGCAAATACCTGTTTCAGTCGGTTCCACGAATGACGAACCATATCTGAATAAAGTATTTATTATGGGTGGCGGCAGAATATTTGTCACTGCATTTATTGAGGACCATTTTAACATCTATGAAATTATGAAAGACGGGAGTAACCGCCTGTTCCTTGCCATGGATGAAAAAGCACCGGAGCAGCTCCTGCTGTCAGACCATTTGATGATTATATATGGATCAGAGTACGAATATCCTCTTATTTATGATGTAACTTCAGAAGCATATCTGAAAGATCATGTGCTCTCTGATTTTGTAAGCACTCATCATGCGGAAGTTACTTTATCCGCAGCGTCAAAAAATCCATTCTATACTGCAGACTGGTATCTGTTTTCAGAAGGTGATAAATCCATATATCTGGCAGGTCAGGATGGGCTATACCGCCATACAATAGGCGGGGCTGCCATGGAACAAATCATCGACGGAAACCTCTCTGTGCTTAGTGATCCTTCTTACAATATTACAGGCATCACGCTGTTAGATAACCACGAATTTTTTGCCGCCTTTGGCAACCATAAACTGGTGCGTTTTACATATGATTCGAACATACCGGTCAAGCCCTCAGAAATATTAAAAATATACAGTCTGGAAAATAATGACACCATACGGCAGGCGATCACCTTATACCGTATAGATCACCCGGATGTCTACATCGAATATGATGTTGGTATGTCCGATGATGGTGTTGTTACCGAACAAAATGATATCGGTGTATCTGATGCTGATGCCATTACCCGGGAAGATGCCATCAAGAAATTAAATACCGAGATTATCGCAGGAAACGGTCCCGATGTAATAGTCATGGATGATCTACCTTTTTCTTCCTATATAGAAAAAGGGCTTTTAAAAGATCTCGTCCCTACATTGAACGAGCTAAACGATAAAGAACCTCTTTTTGCAAATATCATGGATGCCATGAAAAGTGGTGACGGCGAAGTCTACGCTCTTCCCAGTGAAATACAGCTCCCTATCCTTTTCGGAGATCAGTCTGTAATCTCACAAATGAACGACTTAGAGAGCATTGCCGATACAGCAGAATCCATGAAGCAGAAATATCCCGGACAAGACTTGATCGGCACCTATACGGCGGAAGATATTTTACGTCTGCTCACCGTAGCATCCGCTCCATCATGGACTACCGAAAAAGACGCAGTCAATACACAAAGCATCTCTGCTTTTCTTGAACAGGCTAAGAGACTATATGATGTGCAAACCGAAAACTTTAATGAAGAGTCTCCGGAAATCTATGTTGTCGGTGCACAAAGAAATAAATCCGATACATTGATAAACTTAAAAGTGATAGAATATGTTGGAGGTTATCTGCCATCGTTTACCTGTGGTGTTTTGTACAGCCCTCACACCTATGCCGAACTAAGCTCCATCAATCGCATAAGCGGATTTGAATCCTGTGATTGGAGAGCAATGAACGGGCAAAACGACCATATATTTATTGCCAAAACGATTATCGGGATCAGCCAGACAGCGCATAATGCTGAATGCGCCGAAGATTTTCTTCAAGTATGCATGAGCGCCCCAAACCAATCAAACCTGTATAACGGACTGCCTGTAAATAAAACCGCATTGAATGACGTTTTCTCATCAGATAAAGCCCCGTCAGCCAGCAGCGACCCGGCTCTTGACGACCAGCCTTATGACAGTGAATTTCTGGCAGACTCGGATGGTAATCTTATCTCAATAGATATCTACCACCCGAATGAAGAATCCATTGCAGCATTATGTACCTGCATAGAAGATGCCGATACCCCATATATAACAGATCAGGTACTTGAAGCCGCCATATATGAACACGGCGCTGCTTACTTACAGGGGAATATTTCTCTGGAAGAAGCGTTAGACGCCATCGAAAAGAAACTGACAATCTATATGACGGAATAGCACAGCGGAGGAGGTCGCATTCATGAACAGAAAAAGTGAATCTGAAATCAGCCGCATCCTGCAATCCTACGGCAACATACTCTACCGCACCGCTTACGTGCTTCTGGGTAATCCGCACGACGTTCAGGACGTTTTGCAGGAAGTACTGCTCCGCTACATGGAAAAAGCGCCTGCATTTACATCTTACGATCATGAGAAAGCATGGCTCCTTCGCGTAACTTCCAACTGCTGCAAAGATTGCCTGCGCTTTCGCAGACGGCATTCCTATATAGATCTGGACCAAATACAGGAATGCTTCCCGGCACCGGAAGACCAACATCTTTTTCAAGAACTGTACGCGCTGCCCGCTAAATGGAAAACCGTATTGCTTCTACATTATTTTGAAGGATATCCCGTCAAAGATATCGCTAAAATCACCGGGCTGTCGGAAAGCGCCGTGAAAAAGAGATTACAGCGTGCCAGAGAAGCATTGAAACTGGAGCTTACTTCCTAAACATGCTTTATTAACCTACCATTAGACAGCCGCCTCTTTCATGAGGTCTATAAACTTATCATACGAGGAGTACACCCTATGAACGAAAAAGATATGACACAACTCAAAGATTCAATCACTATGCCGCCTGAAATGACAGACGCATTATTACAAAACTGCACGCGGTCCTGCATGAAGCATTATCGCTATAGCCGATATTCCCGAATCTGTGCAGTTCTGGCAATACTCTTCTGTATCAGCACAATTAGTTCTACTTCCTTGGCGGCATATAATATCTATCAGGAAAAGCAACTAGTAATCTTTATGGAATATGATTTGGCTCCGGAAGAAATAGATGCTCTCGGTGATGAGCTTGCACTTATTCCTGATATTGCCTCTTATCGCTTTGTCAGTGCAGACGAAGCATGGGAGCATTTTAAAACGACATATTTAAGCAATGACCCTGATCTGATATCCTCTTTTACGGAGAATCCTCTTGCCGACAGCTTCAATTATCAGGTAAGTATACGCATGGGCGCCGATACGGAAGCTGTTCGTGATAGGATCAGCCGCCTTGACGGTGTACGGAAAATATCTACTGTTCGTGAATGGGAGAAGACGAAAAAAGATAGCGCTTTGTATTGAGGCGCTATCTAAAATAAATTACTATCTATCACTCTACTTGCGACGCCGTATTTTACCTAAACAAAAGCGTGCCTTCCGAATCCTGAATAGTGATGTTATCCGTTGATGTATCTCCTATAGCGGTAGCTACTACCTCCGCAATCTCAGACACACTATCATCCGCAATTTCTTCCTGCAAATCCAAAGAAACCACAGCTTTCATAGTGTTTTCTTCCTCTGACAATGTGACTTCCGCACTCTTGATAGCCGGATAGGTCTCCACAATATCTTTTTCAAAAACAGCTTCCAAATAAGCTATATACTTCTCTTTCTTATCTGCATCTGTAAGACTTCCTGTGTCAACATTTTCCAAAAGAAACTCTTCTGTTTCCACCGCCTCAGCAGATATGTTATCGGCTTCTACTGATCCGCATCCCGTAAACAGTACTAGCATCATAACTATAATTCCGCTGATTTTCTTTTTCATATAGTATATCCTTTCTCCATTCATAGAACCGTCTCTATGGTCTTACTATTTTCCTTCATTCTACTTCGGTATATGCATTTTGGCAATCTTTAATTTCCAAGCCCAATATAGAATATGTCTGCGTCCACCTCTTTCCGACTGCGTTCAAACGCCGCCTCCCGCAATGCTGCTCTTTTCTCACGTTTAGCCTTATTAATGGCATTCACCTGTGCAACCCGCTCCGGAGAATCACTACAGCCGCATATGTAAGTCACCGTTCCGTCCTTGTGAACCACTACTCCTGCAGGTTCAAATACAAGTCCCATCGATGCACAACGCGCAGTTTCCCACGGTATAATCGTATCAAAGAAATAGTCTATCTTCTGCTCATAATAAGCTGCCTTTTCGGGGTCGTTCGCCATTTCTTCCAAAATATTTGGAGCGATCACAACATCATTGCCGCCCATGCTCTTTCCCAATTTCTCAAGAGTCTTCTGATCTTTTGGTACATCTTTGATCGTCACTTTACCGTATTTAGATTCCAGATATTTCATATAGGCATCTACATTTGATACTCTTGATGTTTCTGATGTCCTTTGTGCACCAACAGAAACAGTTCCATTCTCCATGCGCTGTGCAACTCCCTTTATCTCCAGATCCGCCCATATGTATGCGGCATTTTCGTCATGCACCAGATTCGGATATTTGTTGAAATAAGTCTCCGCCAATGCTTCATACTTATCTATATCTGCCTGACTCTGTAACAAGACTTTACCGCCGCGTCCTTCTTCACCATCCCGAACCAGATATTGTATGCCTGTATCAGAATGAGTTTTTAAAGTAAACCCTTGCAGCTCTTCCGTCGACAGCGTCTCGATACCCATTACATTCTGCAAAGATTCTTTCAACTCATCATCCATTAATATGGCATCATAGCTCATGGTTCCATGTTCTGAAATCAAGAACTGCTTGCCTGTCACACTGTCCTGTCTAACCTTGATATCAGAATAGTCAAACGCTCCTAACCTTTCACCCTGCTTATTATAAATATCAAAACAACCTGCCTCATTGTCCGGCACGATTCTATAGTTCTCGGATTCATATGTGTTATATATGGGCTTTACATTGCGTGTCCCCGAAGCTGTCGATGTTCGATATGCTTCCATACTGTACTGGTAATATGCTGCCGTCTTTTTCTGCATCAGCAGTTTCATATCATTTATCTGCTTCTGAAACATATCCATAAAATCCATCCTGTCATTTAATCCCATAGCACCAGCCTCCAACGGAAGGGAAGTGAAACCACCCAATTTTTTTACGCCCATATGTGCTTCCAGAGCCCTCATTTCCACAACAGTTGCTGACTTGGGATTTACCTTGTTGATATGTATGGTCTTTTCAAATTCATCACCATTTTCATCAACGCCCTTTGCAATCACTATCGGATCATCCTCTGTTGAGTTTTCCGCATATTTGAGATAATAGGACAGCCCCGTCCCATTCCCGCCAGACCACAGCATATCTTCCTCTGAAAAAATCTGATAAACCTTTGGCGTACTTGCCACATTGTTTACCTGCGCTGCAAAACTTTTTCCTGCGGCATTCTGCTGTGCCTTTCTTGCTCCCTGCCATGCCGGATATCCTGTTGTTCCTATTCCATTTACATTCATTTTCAGTCCTCCACTACTTTCAAATAATACTGAAAGCTTTCTGAACATTCTTTGCCCAATAACCGCTGTTAAAATAATTATTTGTTTTAGGCAGATTTCTAAACAAATTCATAAGCATATCATAAGATAATGCGGATGTATCAATAACTAATTCTTTCCCATCCTTTGATTTAATTACTGTTCCGTTGTCTCCTATATAAGCAACTGTATTATCATCAAGATGTTGTATCGTACCTGTCATCTCGGCAAATTTTTTTAACCAAGATTCTCCCGTTTCCTCACATAATTTTTTTAACTTTCTTGTATCTTCTTCTGTCATATACGGCTGCCGACCATCCCTTACGTACCACGAAATCCCCGTCTCGGAATCTGTATATTTAGGGTCTGTCGTTATTCCGTTCACCAAAGGAGTACCTTTGTACCATGTAGTCATCTTATTCTGATTGACATTTAATATATCGTTGATCCACTTATCATACCGCATATAACTGTCCCAACACCCTGCCGTTTTCATTTCTTTCATTAGATCATAGGCTATGGACAAATAATCAGTTTTTGTCTCATAGGAAGCATTTTTTGCTTTATCTTTCAACACTGACATAGTCAGAAAATTACTGTCAGATTTATTTCCGGTATGCGCATTCAACGCAAGCAGTTCCCGATATGAGCAATGATTAGGATTTACCTTGCTTACATCTACTGTCTGTTCATATTCCTGCCCATTTTCATCAACGCCTTTAACCAGATACAACGGATTATTCTCTGAATATCCTTCTGCCCGGTAAACATTAGCGCTCTCACCTGTGGCTGCATCACAAATGGAAAAAAGAGCATTCGGGTCGATCGTTACCTGATTCCCTTTTCCGAAAGATATTTTTGTCACAGCAGCACTAAAATTCTCACCGTTATTATTGTTTGCATACCTATTTAACGCAGCGTTATTATTTTGATAATAGTTCTGTCCGAGTCCGTTGATTGCCATTTTTTCCTCCATTCCAAAGCTTTGTATGCTTTACTCGCTTTAAATAAAATCTTTTCATTTCAAGTTACAAGCTATAGAAGCCGCCTGATAAACTCCTGATAAAACAGCTTTTCCTTCTCTTGGTTCTTAATCTGCTCCGCAGTCTTGCCATGATTAAATTTCATAGAACGCTCTAATGCATCCAATACCTCATTTGCCACTCTTATCGCCGACTGTACGGAATTGCCCAATAGGTTAGACGTACTTTCACCCCTGTATCCTCTTTCTATTCTTCGCACCATAAGCTGAGAAATGTGATCCAGCTTGCCCGAATCAGATACTCCCATACCATCAGTACCGACCGCATCCGCCGCGTCCAGCCAAGCTTTTTTTACACTTGCCGGTGCATTCGCCGCAATCTGGTCAAAAACTCTCTCACGGTATTGCCTGATTGATTGTTTACCGTGATCATTTATATCCTCATTGAAGTTCTGCTGCAAGTAATCAGCTCTTGAAACTGCATCAGCAAATGTGTTCTGACCCTGACTGTCCGTTTTTTTATTCGGCTTGCAATATTCTTCATAAAATCTGCTATTCTGACTGTCTGCTAAGAAAACTCTTGATTCCATGTCTACTCCTTTCATTCGCCGTTATTTCTCCAAAAACCCCAGCAACTTTTTATAATCCAAATAACCCTTCATGTTGTGTGCATCATACTGCATCTGCATAAAATCTCTGATGATATCCACCCAGTTGACCTTGTCAAACACACTATTGGCTGTATATTTTTGCTGTTCGCTCTGAGCATAGGAACGCGCACCTGCAAACTTCATAAAAGCATTTGGACATTGCCCACTGTTGCTCAAATGCCATGTATATGCTGACATTTCAATCTCGTCACTGCTTCTCGGATCAACTTTCGAAATATCCACCATACGTTCTGTCATATTTCCGTCCGCATCCCATGTCTTCACATGATAGACCGGATTAGCAGCGTCGAAATCCTGCGGTTTATAGACTGCTATACTCGTTCCCGTCAGAGCATTTACAGATGAACCCACAACTGTCTCCCCCTCGTCTGCATCATTGTTACCGTGCAGTACAAGCTCCGGCTGCGTGCCTGCTGCCTGCTTTCTCTGAGTGATCTGTCCGGCAAAGTCCGCTGTATTTTGTGTTGTGTTCTTTCCCGCGTTATACCATGCCGGATAATTTGATGATTTGATTCCGCCTACATCCATTTTTCAAGTCCTCCTGTAATTAAATATGTTATTCCCTGATAATACATTTTGTTTCTTTCCGTCTCTTGCAGCTTGCGCTTTAAAGCATATTCCTCATTAATTTGCGCATATTTTGCACGCCTTAACTTTTTGGCTTTCTGTTCCTCCTCAAACTGCCTCTGTTCTTCCTCCGTCGGTCCGGTAATTCCACCGCCACCGCTGATCAGATTCCATCGGGCAACTTCCCCGTTCTCATCCAGAACGATCAGTGCCGAATTGATCCTGCCGGGCACAGGATAACCGTTCCATTCCAAAAGATAATTGATATTTGCCATGACCTTATCTGCTAACGCTGGATCGTTCTTTATTTTCTCTTCCAAGGCAGGTGGCACAACGATGGAATGCTGCCCTAATACCGAATCCAGACGGGACTGTACTTTCGGATCTGTCATTGCCGGAGCCGTCCCCTTAGGCGTCCAATTTAAAACCGATTCGTCCACTTTTTTTGCAAAAAATTTCTCAAAAGGAAAATCCGTTCGCTGCCATGTTCCCTGCGGAATCTTAGACGCATCCACCACATGATAATATGCTCCCGGAAACATTGCCTGTAATCGATTTTTGAACTTTGTCAGATTTACGTTTTCTCGCTCTGATACTTCCTGTACTGATCTCTCTAATACTATATCCTTAAAACTAACGCTGCTGTTTCTTTCGGCGGACGCATTCTCTGTCAGAGTCTTCTTCGTGGCTACATTTTTTCCGGCAAGCGCCTGCAAATAATACTCCCCGATTTTACTTGTGAATCCTAAATCCATTGCTATGGCTCCTTTCTGCTGTTCTTATTATGCATCTGTTATCTATCTTCAAAATACATAATCTTTCGCTCTATCAATCCTTCTGTTAGTAATACGAATCAACACTCATAAAAGTTTCACCGTTAAAATGAAAATCCCTGCAAAACAGCCAAAAAACGGCTATTTCCGCAGGGTTATGTTATAAAATATGTATTTTGTGTCATGAAATTTATTCAGGCACTTCGTCTAATCCGGCAACAATATCTGTGATTTTTTAATTTCTTTCCCATTTACCTGTACTCTGAAATTCATCTTCATCTCCCCTTTCATTTTTCATCATTATGGACAGATTGATGGTTCTTTTGTCAATCTTCTAATAGTGTTATAAATCAAATATAAAGAAAGTTTCACTTCTCTCTATAACTCTATCTTTCACAGCAATTTCATGGATATACAATCCCAATATCTACTCTACTTAACCACCCGCCTATCCCGATACTGCGCATACAGCAACAAAATTCCCGAAACCGCACCGAAGAAAATAAACGACTGAATAAACGGCATAAAATTATAGGAACCGCCCTGCCAGAAATCCGCGAAATCATTACTGATATACGTCATGGGAAGCGTCAATGCCACTTTCTGCACTGCCTTCGGAAGCTGCTCTGTGGAAATCCCCATCATTCCAGTCAACATCATCAAAACAAAATAAATCATCATAGTGATTCCGAAAGTAATGCTGAACTTACGGAAAATATTTGCAATCGAATGCGCAATTACCAAAAGTATCACCCCGATCAGATACATTGAGACCATCAGACAAATCACCGAAGAAATTGCTGGTTTCGGAATATCCATCGTAAATAGCTGGAAAATGGCATAGATCACAAAAGCTATTGTCATAAAAATAATATGTGCAATAATCTTTGCTGTCAGCAGACTTCTCTCCTGAAATCCGAAAAGGTGCATCCTCATCGGTACCTCATTTTCCACTTCCTGCGAATAGATTGCGCCATATCCGATAAACATAATGGACATCGGAATGACTAACATCATGCTGAGTGTAATAGAAACCATGGCATCCTGCCGCATTGCCTCGGGCACCTGACTGCCTATCGTTCTTGAAAAAATCATAGTCATCATATTCGGAAAAATGATTCCGAAGAAGTGCGGCATGAAATTCCCGTTAATATTTCGGAGTTCATACAAAACCATATTTGTGTTACATTTTTTCTTGTTCATGACAATTATCCTTTCCCTTTTTCACTTTCCAATCACGCTGGCAACGAGCTATGACTTGCTTTCGCATAAAACTGCTCCCTCGCATTAATGGACATGATCTCAATATCCGAATTGCTCCTCTTAAAATTCACATTGTTGTCTATCAAAAGCGGCAACAGCCTTCTCTCCTCTTCTCTGTCGTGACAAGACAGAGCAATCAAATGATTGGGAGATTTTAAAGTCGTGAATCCTTCTGTCAGCTTCTTATTTGTCTGATTGTTTTCCAGAACAAAAATCGCGTCTCCGCAATATGCCCTAAATAGTTCTTCCTTTTTGCCGTAAGCAATCACTTTGCCTTGATCTAACAAAAGTATCTTATCCGCCAACTGTTCCAGCTCCTCATAATAATGGGACACGATAACCAGCGAATCTTCTTTGTCCCGATACCACTCCACTAACTTTTCCATCAACTTCTGTCTTGTCTCAAAATCTAACCCCGATGTGACTTCGTCATAAAATGTCAGTTCCGCCTTTTGCATCATAATCATAATAATCGTAAATTTCTGCTTTTGTCCTCCTGAAAGGGTCTTATATCTTTTTGACAAGCACTGCTCAAATTCAAAAAAAGCAATCAGCTCCTGCAACTCTTTATTCTCTTTGATTTTCGTATTTAGAATCATCTCCATAATATATTTTACCGGCATCGTAGTCACATACGCATTGGACTGCATATGCGCTGCCATCTGCTCCGGCTTTAACTGTGTTACGATTCTACCCTCATAATTCGTTAATCCCAGAATCGCTTTGACAAGCGTGGTTTTTCCCGCGCCGTTAGAGCCAATCACTCCGATCCGTTCTCCTTTTTCAAAACAGAGAGGACTGTCAATCTGTAATGCTGTCTGATTTCCATATTTGACTTGTAACTGTTTGATCGTAAGTAACATACTGCACCTCTTTTTCTTGTTATCGCCTCGTCATTTACTTTTCTTTGATGGAAGGCTTCCACTGCTGCCACATTTTAAATTACACCTTTTATCTTCGCTATTTTATGGGCTTTCAAACTTTAATCTTGCCTGCACACCGTTTTCAATATTGTCTATTTGCAGTTGATACCCCATAATTTTGCTGTAATACGACGCGACATACAGCCCTAACCCTTTGCCTTTCTTACTCCCGTCACTGCTGACAAAAGGTTCAAAAATATTTGGAAGCAACTTTTCGTCGATCGTCACACCATAATTAGTAATACATAATTCGGTATCTCTAATCTCCAGCACAATTCTCTGTCCCGCCGGCGTATACTGCACGGCATTGGATAGCAGATTATCTGCAATCTTTTTCAGCATTTCCCGATCTGCTGCAGCAACACCTTTTCCCTCAATCATTATTTGCAGTTTCTTATCTTCCGCCTGCACCGCATAAGCCCTCACAAGTTCGTCCACCAGAATCTCAACTGCAATATCTTCCTGCTGCATATCCTCCGCATGATAGTTAAGATACAGAATGTCTTCCACGATTTTTCTCATAGATAAAAGCTGTCTCTTAACTTCCGGCAGATATGTCTTGGTGTCCTTATATTTTCCGATCTCATTCATCATTCCTTCCACCAGAAGAAGCGCCGCCGCAATCGGTGTTTTCAACTGATGGGAAGAAGCCCGCAGGAACACTTCCTGACGCTCATTCTCCTCCTCCAGCATAAGGTTCTTGCGTTCCAGTTCTTCGTAATTGTCACGCAGCCTCCCATACAACTCGTGCAGGTTCCGCCCTAAGGCGCCAATCTCATCTTTACTGTCCGAATCAAATTCATCCGCCTCAAAATGTCCTGACACCCCGGCACTTTCCGCATAGCTTGCCAATCGTATGATAGGCTCTACAATCCTGCCTGAAAAGAACCCGGAAGAAATCAGTACCACAAGAAATATGACTGCTACGATCATCGGCAGACTTCCCATAACAATCGGTGTAATTTCTTCCATCTGCGGAGTCATGGTCGGCATAACCGTAATGATAAAAGCGTCCTGCGTTCGTCCCATGGCAATATATGTTGTATAGCTGTAATTACCGTCCGAAACACCCGCCTCATACACGATAACATCACCGGATGCAATGTGTACTTTAGAATATTCTCCTGTATATACTTGCTCTCCATCTTTTGGTTCCAGCTTAATCTCGACAGGCGCTTCCTCAGAAATCATGTTCTGACCTGCAAAAATATCTTTAAATCTGTTCTGCCATTGACCAACAAATTCTGTGAAATCTTCCCTATCCCAATCACTGGAATCTTTCATAGCATTCATACTTTGCAGCCAATCCGAATTTTCCGCCCTACTCATTCCTTTTCTGATTTGATTTAAAAAATCCAGCAGCTCTTCATTCCGAATCACAGCCGTAACCTTGAAAAACTTCCCAGCGATATAAATCTCATCTCCCGTATTCGGAATCTCTACGGTGTATACTGATGACGGATTTTTGACTTTCAGATTGTCATAGCTTCTCTCTTCCATGTAGCCTTTCTGAATCTCTGCGGCAGATTCCAGATTACTATTTGCCACATAATCCACATACAGCGACGGCAACATCAGCACAAAATACCCTATCACAAAGGCAATCATAATCACTGCAAGCGCTATACTGTATAAGAAAGTCTTTTTTCTTAATCCCATTCTGACTCCTCCCGAAACTGATACCCAACTCCAATCACTGTTTTAATACAGTCTTCCGGCAGTTTCTTACGCAGATTCTTGACATGAGCATCAATGATTCTGTCGTTGCCCACATAGTCTTCATTAAAAATTCTGAGAATCAACTGTTCCCTCGTAAAAACCCTCTTAGGCTCTTTTATCAGAACCTGCAATAGCAAAAACTCACTCAGTGTAAGTTCAAGAGATTTCCCATTATAAAACGCCTGATAGGAATCGTCATGAATCACCAGCCCCTTTTCTTCCTGCGGCTCTGTTTTCTTCACACGCCGCAGAATGGTTTCCATTCTTTTTAATAAAATGATGGGCGATACCGGCTTAATGACATAGTCATCGGCGTAGAGATTAAACGCTTGAACCTGCGTCTTTTCATCATCCAGCGCTGTCAACATGATGGTTGCCATCTCTGGTTTATGTTCCTTGATATATTGAAGGACTTCCAACCCGCTGACCTTAGGCACCATAATATCCAGTACTGCCATGTCAAACTTGTCCTTATTCAACATCCTAAGCGCCTGTTCACCGTCTTCCACGCAGGTGACATTGTAATTCTGTATTTTCATATACTCTGTCAAAACTTCCCGTATTGTGGGTTCGTCTTCTAAAAATAAAATACTTGTAGCCATATCCTAACTCCTGCCAATTTTATTTTACGATTTTTATCAAAACTTCTTTAACATGAACACATTGTAACATAACGGTATGAATTTGATATGAAGGTGAGATGTAAAAAGCAGCAAATCTTTTTCAGACTTGCTGCTCATACCGTTGTGATATTAAATTTTTAAGCCGTAATAATTTCTGCCAATGCACTGCACAAATCCCTATCCAATTCCATTGCCAGTAACTCACCCAATAAACCTGTTGTATCCGTCTGCCTTTCAATCAAATCAAATATATTTTCTTTTAAGGCATACTCAATTTCCATGCGATCTAAAATCTGGAAACATCTATTTGTAACCTCATTATCTCTGCACACTCTCTCTTGCAAAGACAGAACAATATCTTCATTGACAGGCACACTTTTTAGTAAAACCGTAATATCTCCCTTCTTTTCTATCGTAAGCTCTACCCTGCTGCCATCAGACATAACTTTTCCTGTAATCTGTGCGTCTTTTATGCCGCAAAAAGTGATTATGTAGTCTCTTTTTTCAGGAATCAGAGAAACCTCCCCTTCTGCACGGCAAATGTACAGATTCCCTTCTTCTTCCTGCCATTTATAAGTGGTTCTCGCACATTTTTCTTCTTGATAATCGTTTGATATATTATCATCCTCATATAAGGTAAAGCTTCCGTTATCCCCCGTATATACATAGAGATGCAGTTGTTTAGGATTTTCATCTGCATTTTCCATGTAATCTTCTTGAAACGGAATGACCGCACCGCTTCTTGTGAGTACCGGAATGGTAGTGATATCACGATACAGATTCATTTTCCTGCCGCCATGATAACGCAGACCTGTAAAAATATCATACCACTCCCCTTCCGGAATCCATACAGCTGTCTTTGCCATATTTAAATTCTTGATACAAGGTGTAGTAACTGCCGCTACCATCATTTCACTTCCAAACAGATATTGATTTGGTACCTTATATGCTTCCTGCTCCCTCGGATACTGATAGTACATAGGTAATATCATAGGGATTCTCTCTGCATACTGCCTATAATTCATGGTGTATAGATATGGAATCATTTTATGACGAAGCCTCAAAAAGTCCTCCATCACCATGCGAGTCTCCGTCCTGTACCTCCATGGTTCTTTTGAATTAAACCGGCTGCTTGTTGAATGCAGACGCATGATCGGAGAAAATACGCCAAACTGAACCCATCTTCCCATGAGTTCATCATCCTTTGCTCCCTGCATATGTCCTCCAATATCATGACTCCACATTCCATAGCCGATATTAGAAGCTGTTGCCGTGAAAAAGGGCTGAAACTCAAGTGATTCCCACGTGATGATCGTATCCCCCGAAAAACCGATGGGATACCGATGGCTTCCCGGTCCTGCATATCTTGAAAAAGTCATAGGACGTTTTCCTTCACGTCCATTATCCAAAAAGTGATAATGATTCAGCATCCATAACGGATCCATTCCCTCCACTTTAGATACACTGCCCTGCTGCCAGTCTATCCACCAGAAATCAACACCTGCTTTTTCCTGCGGATGATGCAGATATTCAAAATATGCTTCCAAAAATCTCTCATCTGATATATCAAAGGAAATCGGCAGTTCTTTTTCCATATCCGCAGCATCCATTTGCAGTGCCTTGCCCATAGTTTCATACATTTCCTCATAAGCCCGCACGCCGTCTGCCGGATGCACATTCAATGTGACATGAAGCCCCTGCTCGTGAAGCCATTTCATAAAATCGGCAGGGTCCGGAAACAATTCCCGATTCCATGTGTATCCAGTCCAACCGCTCCCGTATTTCTCTTCCACATCCACCAAATGCCAATCCATGTCAATTACTGCAACGGAAAACGGAATCTGCTCACTCTCAAATCGTTCCATCAATTCACGATAGCTTTTCTCTGTATACTTATGATATCTGCTCCACCAGTTTCCAAACGCATATCTCGGAATCATGGGTGTCGTTCCGCAAAGTCTGTAAAAATCCTGTATACAGGTAAGATAATCCGTTCCGTATCCCCAAAAATACAAATCTTCTTCCGGATTCCTACGCGTTTCTACAAAACCATCTTCTTTGATGATCAAAGATTTACTGTCATCCAATACTGCATAGCCCGTTATGGCAATCAGACCTTCCTCAAGAGGTATTGCTCCGTTCGCACCATCCAGAGTTCTCGCAGTTCCCTTAAGAGTACCTTCTCCGTACAAATATTCTTTATCCCCATAATGCCATACATTTCCAAAAGGAACGAAACTGCCTTTTACTTCAATAAAAAGCCCATTGCGGCTAAAAGGCTTTTTGTCATAATGCAAATGAATCCTGTCAGTGATGATTTCCAGATGATCTTCTTCATCCACCACTTGATAGTCACACACTCCCAAATCTCTATTCCATGCAGTCTGCGTCGGGCTGTCTTCAAATACCCCATGTTCAGCATATTCCAGCCTAATAAGCCCTGTCGTCAAAACGCTGATGCGATAATGTGCACCCTCTACTATATTTTCCTGCCTGCACTTAGGCTCTGCCTGAATTTGATAATATTCTTTCATTTTAATGCTTTATATCCTTTCTGTCTGTCATCTATAACCGCCGCAACACCTTCATCACGCCATCATTGTCATTACTGTCCGCAATATACTTCGCCAGCTTTTTCAGATCGGGGTGTCCGTTTTCCATGCAGTAACTTTCTCCGCAGACATCAAACAGGCTCACATCATTCAAATAATCTCCAAACGCCATCGACTCTTCCCTGCTGATTCCGTATCGCTTCTGAACCGCAGCAACCCCGGCACCCTTACAGACTGTGCGGTAAGAAATATCGATCCAACTGTCTCCCGAGAGCACTGCTTCCATATTGTTTCCCATATTTGCAAAAACCGGCATAAAGCGCTCCGCCATATTGCCTTCAATAAACACGGCAATCTTTATGATCGCATCTCCCATAGCCGCTTCATACAAATTTTCTGTCGGTTGCAAGCGGACATAATACATGTTTATCTCAGGGCGGAGATGTGCACCTGTCTTTGTGTATGCCGACTTTTCTCCGCAGATTACCGGAATCAGTGTTCCTGTCTTGTCAATGAGCTCCAGACATTTGCGGATATCTTCTTTCTGCATTTCATGTCTGTAGATAACTTCATCCTTTTCAAATACGAGTCCGCCGTTTTCCGCAACATAAGTCAGCTTATCTTTTATTGGTGTAAAGTCGCCTGCTATCGTATAATACTGCCGCCCGCTGGCAATGACCGTCTTGATATCGGGATGACTCTCCACCCAGTCCATAAAGTCCGGCGGTAATTCTTTACTGCTGTTTAATAATGTTCCGTCCATATCTAGTGCTACAAGTTTTATGCTCACCTAGCCGCCCTCCCGATCAACACCTTTTTCCCGCAAAATGCGAAGCCGTACTTCCGTATGCGCTCCTCAGAAATTCCCTTGGCTACAAGGGATGCCTGATAATCCTGTTCTTCAATCTGCTGCAGTGCATTCTGCACGGTATCGGATAATTCCTGCTCATCTGTATCCTGAACCTTGAACTCTATAATAATGGCATCCAATTTAATACTATTATTCAATGCCGCATCTTTCCCAAAGCTTTCTGATCCGGTTCTTGGTTCCAGCATGATATCATACCTGCCGAAACCGCTCTCCCTGTTTGAAGTGATCACATATCTGTCCGCCAGCTCTACCATCAATCCCAATACAAATCCATGATAGAAACGCTCCGGTTCCCTCCGGGAAGGTTTCACTCCGGTATCAAAGCTACTGAACATCTCCAACGTCACTTTGTTCATATAAGCATTCATTGCCTTAAGATCTCCAAGCAGCAATGCCTTTATAAAACCATTGTAATCGGATTTGACACTGCCGAACCATTTCTGAATCATGCTGCGGAACATCGCCTTGACTTCAAAATTAGTCAATTCCAGTTCATAATCTTCTTTCAACTCATGAAACTCTGTAAAAGAAGCCTGATAACTCTTTACTTTCAGATACCCACTGGCAAGTAACAGACTCCAGACCGCCTGCTCATCAGCATCCAGTGAATCATATACGATCTGTTCATCTATCTCCGCGTGGAAAGACCCACCCTGAATCAGACATTCAAAGGTCTGCTTAATATCCGAGCTGCCCTCCCGTATTAGTTTACCTGCAAGACTGTTGGAACTGGAATTTGCCCAATATGTCCCTAATTTTTGTTCATCGAGAAAATTAATAATAGACCACGGATTATAGATATCTTTTGTTTCCCCAAAAGTAAAACCATCATACCAGTATTTCACTTGCTGTTTACAATCCGACAATCCAAATTCGTCCAATGCCGAAAAAACTTCTTCTTCCGTAAAGCCAAAGCAATCAGCAAATTTTTCAGAGGTTGTCGTCACTACTTTCAGGTTATTTAAATCTGAGAAAATACTTTCCTTACTGACTCTGGTAATCCCCGTCATAATCGCGCGTTCCAGATAAGGATTCGTCTTAAACGTAGAATTAAATAGACTTCTGGTAAACGCAACCATCTCACCCCAATAATTATTTACATAAGCCTCCTGCATTGGTGTATCGTATTCATCCAGCAAAATAAGTACCTTTTTGTCATAGTACCGCGACAGATAGCCGGATAATGCTTTTAAGGTAAATGACGCTTCATTGTCTTCCATGTCAGTTGAAATCTGCGTAAAATCTCTTTTCTCACTTTCACTCATGAGATCGGATTCCAGCAAAAAGTCAAACTGCCTGTAGAGTTCCTTGATAATACGGCACATCTTTTTGCGCGCCTGAATAAAAGACGTTTCTTTTACGTCCGCAAAGCTCAAAAAGATAACGGGATAAGTACCTTGTAACTTACGGTATTTCTCCTCATTCCATATGGAAAGCCCCTCGAACAGATCGCTTCGCCCAGCATATTTTATGGAAAAGAATTTCTCCAACATGCTCAGATTCAATGTCTTGCCAAAACGCCGCGGTCTGGTAATCAGCGTCACTTCATCGGCGGATTCCCACCACTGCCTGATAAAATCTGTCTTATCAATATAAAAATTGTCATTTACCCTAATCTTCTCAAAATCCTGATTGCCGATACTGACTGTTCTCGCCATATTTTATTCTCCTTCTTTACTCTCCATCAAAAAATTTATCACATTTTTATGGATAATACCATCTCTTGAAAAATCATACTTATCCATGGAGATGACATATTTCGGATAGTTATCCATAATTGTCCGAAACGCACCAAATTCTCTGTCGATCACGGTCTGGTCTGCCAAATAATATGCAACCTGATAATACTCGGTCATATTGCCTTTTACTGCAACAAAGTCTACTTCACCGTTCGGTATTTTCCCCACATATACCTCATAATCCCGATTCTTAAGTTCATTATATACAATGTTTTCAAGTATTGCACCCATTTCCAGTTTATAGCCGCTGTTGTGAATACGCCCTAAGCCTAAATCTGTCAGAAAGTACTTGTCCAATGTTGTAAGCAACTGCTTTCCCCGAATATCATACCGCTGCGCTTTATTCACAATCAATGATGTCTGTATATAATCAAGATAATTGTATAAGGTCTGTGCACTGACCGTGCGGTCTACGCTTTTAAAATAGTTTAAAATTCCTTTTGCAGAAAAGGTCTGTGACGGATTAAGCATAATATATTCCATAATACGGTTAATCAAATCAACTTCTTTTGCCCCTGTCCTCTGGACGATATCCCGCAATACAATAGAATTATACAAATCATGTAAGAAAGTGCGTATTTCGTACTCACTTTTCATGGAAAAACGCTGGGGCATACCTCCCCAATTCAAATATTCTATCAAATCCTCGTCCGCAGGAGATACAATTTGTTTTATATTGCAATATTCCACAAAGGAGAACGGCGTCACACGAAAACTTACATACCTTCCCGATAATAAAGTTGCCAGCTCCCCCGATAATAGCTTGCCGTTAGAACCGGTAATAAAAATACTCACGTCCCACGTTGCTCTGAATGAATTGATAACCTTCTCAAATTCCTTTACCATTTGAATTTCATCAAAAAACATATAGTATTTATTTTCGTTTTTCCTTGCATCACATATATACTGATATAACTGCTGTGCATTTGTAATAGATGAATATTGAAAATCCTCAAAATTCATATAGATAATCTGTGATTGATCGACACCGTTTTCAATGAGTTCTTTTATAATCTGTTGCAAAATTACAGATTTGCCGGAACGCCGTAATCCAATCAACACCTTTATTAATTCATTATCATAAAAAGGACGTATTTTCCTTAAAATATTTTCCCGGATAATCATATTAATAACCTTGCCCTTCTCTCAGTCTGCAAGCTTTAAGCCGCGAGCCAAAAATCTCTTTATAATTTTATTTTTAATATTTTATGCATTTATAATAGAATAATTCGCTAAAAAAGTAAAGTTATTTTGATGCATCAAAATAACTTTACTTTTCATACACTTTATTCCATTACAAATAACTATTCTGCTGTTTTCTATGAAGCAGGTTATTTTTCGCCCGCCGCACCAATAAGCACTTTTTTTCCGCAAAAGCCAAATCCATACTTCCGTATACGCTCTTTCGGAATCCCTTTGGCTATGAGTGATGCCTGATAATTTTGTTCTTCAATCTGTTTCAGCGCGTCCTGAACCGTGTCAGACAATTCCTTTTCATCTATATCCTGCACTTTGAACTCTATAATAATAGCATCCTGTTTGACATCACTATTTTGTAGTGCATTCATATGTGTCTGCGGTACAATTCTTGGCTCTAACATCACATCATATCTGCCAAATCCGCTCTCTCTGTTTGACGTGATCACATATCGGTCGGCAAGCTCCACCATCAGTCCTAACACAAACCCGTGGTAGAAGCGCTCCGGCTCACCCTTCGCACTTTTACCTGTATCAAAATAACTGAAAATCTCCGCAGTCACCCGGTTCATATATACATTCATCGCTTTTACATCACCAAGCAGCAATGCCTTGATAAAATCATTATAATCATCACTCTCTGCGAACCAGTCCTGAACCATATTCTCAAACATAATGCGGACTTCTTTATTGGTCAGTGCCAGATCATAATACATACGCCCTGTTCTTTCCTCAAACGCAGCATTTTCCACTTTTAAATACCCACTGGCAAGTAAAAGGCTCCAGATTGCATTCTTTTTTGCGGATAACTGATTATAAACAATCTGCTCGTCTATCTCCATATGAAGCGTTCCGCCTTCCAGCAGATCTTCAAAAGCCTGCTTGACCTTCGGTTTACTCTCTCTAAACAACTTTTCCACCAAACGGTTAGCACTGGTATTTGCCCAATAGGCACCGACTTTCTTCTTATCAAGAAAATTAATGATAGACCATGGATTATAGATGTCTCTTCTTTCCCCGAAAGAAAAACCGTCATACCAATCTTTGACCTTCTGTTTCTGATCAACTAAATCATACTCATCCAATGCTGCAAATACTTCCGCTTCCGTAAATCCAAAACAGTCCGAATACTTCTCTGATGTTGTGGTCACTACCTCAAGATTATTTAAATCAGAAAAAACAGACTCTTTACTGACTCTCGTAATCCCTGTCATAACGGCACGTTCCAGATAGGGATTTGTTTTAAACGTGGAATTAAACAAATTTCTGGTAAAATTAACCATTTCTTCCCAATATCCACTGACATAAGCTTCCTGCATAGGCGTATCATATTCATCCAGAAGAATAATCGTCTTTTTCCCGTAATATCTGCCGAGATAATCCGCCAAAGCCCTAAGCGATGTCGCCGCTGTACTATCTGACATATCTGCAGAAACACTTTGATAAAATAACTTTTCTTTCTCGTTCAGCAAATCCCCTTTAAGCAGATAATCGTATTTATTAAACTGCTCCTCTATCGTTCTACATATACTTTCCCTTGCATTTACAAAGGTACTGTCCTTAATATTTGCAAAACTAATGAAAATCACCGGATATATTCCTTGGAGATTTCTGTATCTTTCATCTTCCCAGACTTTAAGATTCTGAAAAAGGTCTGCTCTGTCCTTGTAAGCCACAGAAAAGAATTTCTCTAGCATGCTCATGTTCAGCGTCTTGCCAAATCGCCTCGGTCTGGTAATCAGCGTCACACTGTCGCTGTTTTCCCACCACTGGCGTATAAAATCAGTCTTATCGATATAGAAATATCCCTCATGTCTGATCGTCTCAAAATCCTGATTACCAATGCCTATCGCCCTAGCCATGCTTTGCTTCTCCTTCCGCTGCAATTACTAGCATATCCCTCCGCTTCCTATATTTTCAGTATATCCGCTTCCTACTCTAAAATCAACGGCTCCCTTTCTTTTCTTCTACTCATTTTTGTTTTCACTTTCAACATTCTTTCGTATACCCATATATGCGATCAAAGCCACAACCACATACCCTAAAATTGCAATCAGCGACGATTCAATCCCAAACTCTCCACCAGTAACAGCAAATGACCTTGTTTTAAGAACATACGAAAAAACAGAATACTCATCCGATGTTTCTCCTATAGAAAGAACACCACCCACTATAATAATATTCCATATTACATGAACAACCGCACTATTCCAGACAGAGCGTTGTTCCAGCGCTATAAATGAAAACATGATACCTACAAGAGTCCCTGCTACTATCACTTGTAAACAGCTTAGTATACTGAAATCCATGCCTATAATATGTACCAGCCCAAAAAGCAAAGATGGAATCAAAATTGCAACTCTTCTTCCGAATTTCATATCAAGCAGATTCATTATAAAGCCCCTAAAGACCATTTCCTCAACAATGCCTGCCGCAAGACCAGTAAAAAATATACCTGCACAAATGATTGCCGCCATCTCCGATATATCCATAGCTTTTTTCTGCAAATCTCCCGGAAAAAGTAAGTAAATCCCTGTCACAAATATTGGCAAAAGGAGAGCTGTCAGCATCCATTTCATGTTCACTTTTAATCTTGGTATTCCGAGTTCTGATAGATCCAGCCCCAATATATTTTTCGCATATATCTTTAACAAAACGAATGCACATATAACATATAAAATTCCTGCTATAATATTGCATACAAATACCGGTACATGCGCAACAGCCAGTAAATTCGCCAATATTTGTGCTATGACTTGCGAAACAACCAGAATTAATAATGACCCAATTATCCCCAAAACCACTTCTCTTGTTTTAATTTTTTTCATCAGTCTGCTCCTATCATTTCTTTATCTGCTGTTTCAAGCATCCAACACTACTCTTTCACGGGCGTGATTTCAACGCGCCCTACATGATACTTGGCATATATAAGCAACTGATATGTCCCTTTCTTGTCAAGGTCAACCGTATATGTTCCGTCAGGATCAGTTTCATCAAAATAAACAGTCTCTTTAAAGCTATCGTCATCAACTATCTTCACTCTCAACTCCCCGTCTCTGGTCGCACAGGAAACCGACAATGTCATTGGCTCATCAACTTCAAAACTGACACTCATTGGATTCGCGTAGACTCCATCGCTGCTATACCGGATACTTTCTGGCCAGTTATCTTCTATCTCTTCCAATCCAATATCTTCTACTGCATCAGGCTCTTTTATCTCCTCCGAACTAATACCCTCTATACTTTCCAACTCTTCCATACCACTCGCAAATGTTACCCCGTCCCCAGCTTCTAACTTAAGATTAAATTCGCAAACCGAACTCTTCCCATCGCTGACGAAGCAAATCGTTCCTTCCCCTTCTGTCACATCGATCTGTGCATCAATCTTTTTTCCTGCTCCGTCCGAGATCAAGATTTCCGTGCCGTCCGGCGCCATATACACTAATTGCAGACTGCCGGCTGTACAATTCATACTTCCGGTAACAGTCATGCTTCCGTTGCTGTCTTGCGTCGTTACATATGTAATAAACCCATTCCGGTCATCTGCTGCCTGATGCAGCGTTCCCTTTATTTTGCAGGTGGTCTCGTCCTTTTCACAGCTATAGCGGTCAAAATAACTCGCATGTTGGTTGAATAGTCCCACCGATGACTCAATATTCACATCTTCATTCGACATTGATATTCCAACTCCGCAACCTGAGAGAAAAAGACACGTAATGACTGTTAATATTACAAATTTTTTCACGTTTTTCATATTTTCCTCCAATTCTACCCCGTCCTTCTTAATACATTTCAAACATTTCTATTTGTTATAACGGGGTAGGATTGGGAAAATCTTCAAAATAAATTACATGGAATAAAACAATTTTTATCATCAATCGGAATCACTTCCTCACACATGCAGACAATTCCGCCACTGCCACGTTGTATCTTTGCTTTATCAAGCACTTCATACTTCTTGATCTCACGTCTGTCAGGATTCGCCGATTTCTTGATCTCCAACGGATGAATCATGCCGTTTTCTTCCACAAAAATATCGATCTCTTTTGCATTGGAATCCCGATAGTAGCTCATGTATGCCTTAGAGGATGCATAGGCAAAGTTTTTTAATAACTCAATTACCACATAATTCTCAAAATAATGTCCGCTTGCCGCCCCGTTCATCAAGGTATCCCGCGTCAGCCACATTGACAGATATGCGCACAAACCCGTATCGCAAAAATACAATTTAGGCGTTTTCGTAAGACGTTTCAATTCATTATTCGCATAGGGCTGCAAAAGATAAATAATGCCCAATCCCTCAAGAAGATGTAGCCATTCTTTTGCCGTAGGCTGGGAAATTTCCGCCACATCTGCCAAATTCTTATAATTAACCTGTTGCGCTATCAGTGCAGCACAAGCATTCAAGAATTTGCGGAAACGGACAGAATCCGTAATGCCACCTTCCTCAGATACGTCCCGCATAAGGTACGTTTCAATATAGGAATTAAAATATTCCTGACGCTGTTCCGCATCCGCCCGCAAAACATCCGGCATACCACCGCGCCAGATATGATCAAACACATCCTCAATATCATTCTTTTTTACATGCAGTTGCCTTTCTAATAAACAATCCAGAGAAAAATCCAATTCATTTGGAAAAACCAACTCTTCTGTTTCACTTTTTGACAAACTATAAAGCTCCAGAATCCCGACTCTTCCTGCCAATGTTTCACGGACATTTTTCATCATGTTGTACTGCTGTGATCCGGTCAGCCAGAATAAGCCTCGTTCTTCGCTCTCATCACACATAATCTTAATCCGCTCAAACAACTCCGGCGCTTTCTGTATCTCATCAATTATGATTGGTGGTTTATAAGTCTGAAAAAATAACACAGGATCTGACTTCGCAAGTGCTCGCGCCATTGTATTATCCATAGAAACATAAGTACGGTTTTGCTCTGCTGCCAAATGCTTCAACATCGTAGTCTTCCCCACTTGCCTTGCACCTGTTACAAGCACCGCTTTAAAAAAAGAATTCATATGCAAAAATTTGCGTTCCAGCATTCGTTTAATATACTGCATTGTTGTTCCTCTTTTCATAAATTTAGGATAAAATAAAGTGTACTTTATTTTATCCTAAATCATGCACGATTGTCAATCTACCTTACTATTATGAAAAAGCTCTCTATAAAATAGTTGATGTATAACGATAGGAACGTTACAATACCCTTATAAGCGAGGTGACAATTATGCTGCGCATAGCAGTCTGTGACGATGACGACAAAGCTGTCTGGTCCCATAAAGAAATTGCAGAAAGTTGTCTGAGAGAAATCGGGAGCATCGGAGATATCACCATCTACAACACCAGTGAAAATCTGCTCTATGATATTATCGAGGATAGCTTTTTCTATGACTTAATTTTGCTGGATATAGAGATGCCCGGATGCACCGGCATGGAAATTGCAGAAACAATCAAACCTTTTCTGCCAAATGTTAAAATCATATTTATTACTTCCCATATCGAGTATGCAATAGATGCTTTTGAACTGTCCATTTTCCGGTATGTGCCGAAAAATGATACCGCCACAAGGCTTCCAACCGCCATACAGGACGCAATTAAACTAATAGAACTGGAAGACGGTAAAACCTATATGATCCGGACAAACAGCCGTCTTGAGAAAATCCCCTACAAGGAAATCTACTACATCGAGCGCGATGGGAAAAATGCCGCTATTACCTCTGTCGGCGGAATATCCAAGGTACGCAAAAGTCTGCAGCAGGTTTATGAAGAATTAAGCGCAGAAGAATTTATATATATCGACCGTGGATGTATTGTCAACATGATTCATATCATGCAGATCAGAGATGGTATGACCGTACTGAAAAATGGCGTTTCGCTCCCTATAAGCCGCTCCCATTTATCAGACGTGAAAGAACAGATCAATAACTACTGGGGGACACATATATGACAGATTGGTTTATTTTACTCTCGGACATTGCCACCGGAAGCGTGCGGGTCATGCTTTGTCTGTTTCTTATATCCCGGCTTTTGTCCGCAGGCAGACTGGAGAAAAAAAGTATATTAGCGGGACTGACAGGCATAGCTGTTATAACCGTATTCCTCTCTCTGACCGGTCTATCAGATTTTAGTCGTCTGTCATTAGAGACCGTCTGGATTGCTGTCTGTGCAAACCGTCTGCAAAATACAGATATCCGCATGAGCCTTTTTATTAGTGTTTTCTATAAGATCGCCGTTGGACTCTGGCAATTTCTTTTTGCGGCATGGCTGGGTGTAGCGTTTTGTTCTCCGACCTTTCTTGATTCCGGAACAGGTTACGGACAGATTGCAGTCTGGCTTCTCCATATACTGTTGATCGTCTTAACTCTTTGCCTGCACAAATGCCATAATATAACTGCAAAAGAAAGTTTTCGCTTTGCTTCCCTTCTCGTTCTGGCTGGATTTCTAGCCATTATTACACTGTCCGAACAAACGGTTCTCACGATTGCAGATGATACATTAGGAATGTGGACGATTCTTTCAGTCGTACTGATGACCTCCGTTCTGATGTTCAACATGAACAGACAATATGAAATGGAGAAAGAACTGGCAAAACTGAAATCCGAGCAGGCTGAATTGTTGGAGCGTGACTATACCACTTTGAATAACGCCTATTCCGTCAATGCTAAACTATTTCACGACTTTCACAATCATATTGGTGTACTGCGCCAGCTTCTTACCCATGCAAAGATAAAAGAAGCCGTACAATATCTTGACGATTTACAAGCGCCAATACAGGAAATGACAGGTACTGTATGGACTGGCGATGAAACAATAGATTATCTCATTAACAGCAAAGTCCGCACAGCCGAAACTGATGGAATACATTTACAGGCACAAGTCGAGTTCCCACGCCATACGAATATACGAAATACAGATTTATGTGCAATATTGGGAAATCTGCTGGATAATGCTCTGGAAGCCGCAAGACAGATTCCGACACCGGAACAACGTTTTATAAATCTTACCATCCGCCGCATCAACCAAATGTTAATTATAAAAGTTGAAAACAGTTTCACGACTCCACTCATCAATGATAACGGCTCATTGAAAACAACAAAAGCAAACGACGGTCTCCATGGTTGGGGACTAAAAAGCGCCCAGACTGCTGCGGAGAAATATGATGGCACAATACAAACCTCTTGTACCGAAAACATGTTTCGGGCAGTTGCTACCCTGTCCTATCAGGGAATATCCGTAGAATAATTTAAGTTTTTAATTGTTGAAGAAACACGGCGGAGGCTCTTGAAAGAACCTGATACTTTTTCCAAACAATGCAAAGTTCTGCTTCCTTTGCGGGAAAAAGCGGTTTAAAACATAAATTACTGTCCCCTGTCGTGTTAATCAGCCTGTCCAATGCAATCACATATCCAAAGCCCTTTTTGACAAATTGTGCTGCATTGTAAATCAAATCATAGGTTGCAACAATATTGAGCTTGGAAATATCTGTCTTTAACCAATGTAACATTTCCGTATTGATTGAGGTCTGATGTGATACAATCAAAGGCTTGTCCCATAAATCTTCTGCGCAGATTCTTTCCTTTTTCGCTAACGGACTATCTTTGCGCATCAAGACACCCCATATATCTTTTTGCGGAAGTTTAAAGTAATCATATTTGCTGATGTCCGCTTCTCCAACCAACAACCCAAAGTCGATCAAGCCCTTATCCAGTTTTTCCATAACACGTTCTGCATCGCCGCTGTAAATATGGTAGTGAATGAGAGGGTGCTTTTTCTGCAAATTGCAAGCTGCCTGTGCCAAAAAGGAAATGCTTTCGGTTTCTCCGCAGCCAATATAAATATCGCCACCTATGTTTTCACTGGAAGATGTCAGTTCCGCCTTTGTCTTTTCCATTAAATCAACTAATTCCTCTGCACGTTTGCGCAGCAGCATTCCGTCCTCGGTCAGTGTGACTTTTTTACTTCCACGAATGAATAACTGTTTTCCTAATTCTTCTTCCAAATCTTTTAACTGTCTGGAAAGCGGCGGCTGTGTCATGCGCAGAGTTTCCGCTGCTTTTGTTATGCTTTCCTCTCTTGCAACCGCAAGGAAATACTGTAATACCCGAATATCCAAACGAAACCTCTCCTTGATAATCTCTTTATTTAACAATAACAAAGATTATCATACTTTTCAAGTATGGAAAACCATTCTATATATGTATTTGATATATAATATAAAAACCTCTATGATAGTAGCGGGAGTCGGATTTCATGAAGAGGCAGAAGAAAAGGAGGCGCGGTATGAAACGGCGGTATAATCTTATATTGGCTTTTCTGCTTACTGTTTCATTATCAGCCTGTGGAAAACAGGCGGGGACAGATTCCTCTACGGATAACATGCTGGAACAGTATGTGCAGACAGAAAATGTAAAAGCAACTGAGCAGGCAGAACAGGAACCGTCAACATCGGAAATCGCACAGACTGAGGTACAGACAGAAAACAATCTGACTGGCGGGCAAGAACAGCAGACACAGGGAGGTGACAATACAGTGACGGGAGATATTTCTTTTAACTTTGAAACAAAGTCGGTTTTATTGAACAGTGGGTATGAAATGCCCATATACGGGATTGGCACATACAGTCTGACCGGGGATACCTGTGGAAGTCCGTCACGGCAGCATTAAACAGCGGAGTCCGTCTGATTGATACTGCCTATATGTACCATAATGAGGAAAGTGTTGGGGAGGCTGTCAGGAACTCCGGCATACCGAGGGAGGAAATCTTTGTCATCACAAAGCTGTACCCGAACCAGTTTTCTGATCCGGAAACTGCGATTGAGGAGGCACTTGACAAATTAGATATAGAATACATTGACATGATGCTGCTCCACCATCCCGGAGCAGGCGATGTGGAGGCTTATCTTGCAATGGAAAAAGCGGTGGCAGACGGCAAAATCCGTTCACTTGGTTTATCAAACTGGTATGTGGAAGAACTGGAGGAATTTTTACCGCAGATAAACATTACCCCGGCTCTGGTGCAGAATGAAATACACCCATATTATCAGGAAAATGATGTAATCCCTTATATTCACAGTCTTGGGATTGTGGTGCAGGGCTGGTATCCGCTTGGCGGCAGGGGGTATACGGCAGAACTGCTTGGGAATGAAGTGATTTCGGAAATTGCGGCAGGCGCATGGGAAATCATCGGCACAGGTTATTCTCCGGTGGAATCTGCAAAAGGGTGTCGTAGTCATTCCCGGTTCCAGCAATCCCGATCATATTCAGGAAAACACGGAATTGTTTGATTTTGAATTGACGGAGGAGGAAATGGAGCGTATCAATGCCCTTGACCGTGGTGAGAAGCATGATTGGTACTAATAAATTTTGAAAAGTGGAGGTATTAAATGAAAGGCACTGGAAGAAAGGCGGAATAGTTAATGCAAAGAACAGTCAGTCTATTATTTTTTTTTTAATGGTTTTTGCGCTGACAGCCTGCGGACAGTCTATTGCATCTGAAAAGCGAGAGGCAATATATCCTGTGGTGCAAAAATCAGATGAACAGTCTGAATCATCCCCGAACGAGGCAGTGACAGAAAAACCGGAAACAAAAGAACAGGAGACAGATGTGAGTACAAAAACATTAGTTGTATATTTTTCGTGTACAGGAACTACAGAACTTATAGCGGAGTATGTTACAGAGATTTTAGGAGCTGATATTTACGAAATTATACCTGAAAATCCATACACAGAGGCGGACTTGGCATATTATACAAATGGTCGTGCAGATCAGGAACAGAATGACCCTGATGTGCGTCCGGCAATTTCCGGTAATGTGGAGAATATAGACGAATATGATACCATAATTCTCGGTTATCCGATTTGGCATGGTCAGGCTCCCCGTATTATCAGCACTTTTTTAGAAAGCTATGATTTTTCTGGAAAGACAATTATTCCATTCTGTACTTCTCATAGCAGCGGCGTTGGTTCCAGTGCAAGTAATCTTCATAGCCTTTGTTCTGAATCAGTAAAATGGGCAGATGGAAAAAGATTTGAAAACGGAACATCAAAAGAAAGTATTGCAGATTGGATTGAAGAAAGCTTATAGTTTCGTCCCTATCAAAACCGCAAGTAGCATCATCAACAACGGAACAATATATTTCCTCGGGTGATGCCACAGATCATTTTCAATTTTCCAATTTCGAATGGGAAACCACCATTCCAACAGCACTGATAAAATAGCGCTCTGCAAAGCAAAAAGCACTGCCGTCACAATATTTGTACCAAGAACACCGTCATTCAGGAACCACCAACTAATCAGACAAATGCTATCTGCAATCATATTGATAACGAATATAAAAAGGCAATACCTGCTGCCAAATCGAACAGCCTGCCCCGGCAATGCCCTAACAGCCTGTTCCAATTCTGGGTCACATGATAACAAAATACAGATAGGCGTATTCAGACTCAAGATCGCAAATCCCAATGGCATAGCGTTTAACCCGTCAAATTGTCCAAGCAGCAACGGCAGAAAACAGGCAATAGCCCACAGCCCGATCGTATTCATCAGATAACTTTTATTTGTCGCCAGATACCGAAACAGATACAGCAAAACACTTCCTTTCCCCCTGCTCCGGTCAATCAGCTTTTTGGATGATACAGGGCGGTAAAATGTATAGGCATCAATGGAGCGCATATACATCGCTGCCGCCAGAATGCAACCGCCGCAGGCACATAACACAGTCGTCAATATCTGTGCGATACTCCACCTATCAACTGCAAGAAAAAGAATCAGAACCAACATAGTTTTTGTTACTAAAGTATAGCTGCCAAAAGCCAGCAGATAAGAAACAATTAACTCCTTATTATTAAACGGAAGCATGAATAATCCCATGAAAATTTCTGCATTCTTGGAAGAACCTAGAGACCGCCACATTACTCCCATTGAAAATATAGCCATAGTCAGAAAAAGGATAAACGGAGCAACCGTTACTCGGATTTCTGCGGCATAGATCGCACAGAAAATAATCAGACATGTAAGCAGACTCTTTGTGATACGCTCACACCGCACCCCAAATAATTGTTTTGAAATGGCTTGAAATGGTCTCATCATTTATCGACACCTCCCAAAAATATTCTCATAAAAATCTCTTACCTCTGCTCCGCAAGCACCTCTCGTATTTTCCCTGCCTCAATTTCCTGCCCGACAAAACTATGCCTGATCCGACCTTGCTCCAAAACGAGCACCCGGTCAGAAGTCAGACAGATACTCTCAAGAATATGCGAAGAAAAAAGAACAGTGCCATATTTCCGGTAGCCATTGATCTGCTGATAAAGAAATTCAGTACTTTGAAAATCAAGCCCATTTACAGGTTCGTCCAACAGAAGAAGTTTGGGACGCAATGCGAACGCCGTAATCAGATAAACTTTTTTCAGATTTCCCATGGATAACTCTTTCAACAGGATATCCGTATAATCTTCAAAATGAAACCCGCGTATCAGGTCAGAAACATCCGGTAAATCCTTTCCATATGATGATGCCACATAAGACAAATACTCATAAAATGTAAAATACTGAAAAGAATGATCCTCAGCAAACACCGTGTAACGATTTTGCTTAAACATCTTACTGCGAAAGAAAAGTGTTTTCCTGCGTGAATTTTCTCCCTGTGTTTTCTTTCCTTGAAAATTATCTCTTTGAAGATTTTCCCCTCGGAAAACAGCTGTCTCCATACTAAAACTATTAAGCAGACCGGACATAGTCTTGATAAATGTAGTTTTCCCTGCCCCATTTAATCCGATCAGACCGACAACCTCATTTTCCCCTAACTCAATAGAAAAATCAGAAAGTACAGGTTTATCTGATGTATACCAGACACATAAATTTTTGAGTACAAGTAATTCTGAGCCGTCCATTCTGTTACCCCCGATCATTTTTCTCTTTCTTCCAAATCGTGTAGGCAGAATGTACAAATTTACCGCCCAAAACTATATACATCAACGCAAATGGAATATTCATCGTAACAACAGAAAAAACAGCACATCCGATAAAAACCAACCCTAAGATAAGACGAAAATAAAAATGACGCATAGTAAATCCTCCTTCAAAATATACATAATCATGTTTTGTTTGTAGATACAGCATAACGCAAAACAGGCGCTTCTGCACCTGTGTCCTTAATCGGTAGGTTTTTGACCGCGAAAATAGAGCATATAGATTCTTATCGATTTTCGGGTTTCTATATGCTCTAACGCTATTTTAATTTTGCCCCCGACGGGTGCAAAATTATGAGTTAATTCTGTTTTCAATATCTTCAATAGTAGGCAAATTTTTCTGCAAATTCTGGCTCAAACTCAACCGTCTTTAACTCTACAACAAAATAACAATGCATTTTTTTACATTTTCTAATACATCAAAATAGTTTGTCATCATAATCTCTTTCTTTTTAACCATTTTCTGACACTCTCCAATTAAATAAATTTACATCATTGTATCACGCTCACACACCAATTACCATTACTCAAAGATTACTTTGTCGATACTGTCATATTCTGATTACAATGACTATATTTCCACTTAGTCTTTGCAAACTTTAACCTTGTTTTCAATCATTTCTGATACCTCATTTTTTCTGTAATGCGTTGATAGTTGCTAAAAATAAAAAAGTAGCCGATTTTCCGTTAGGATAAACAGCTACTACAGATAAACAATATTCAACTTTTATTCATCAAAGTAAAACAACTCCTCAAAAGTTTTTTCTAAGGCAATGCACAAAACCAATGCCAATTTTGCGGTTGGATTAAACTGTCCTGTTTCTATTGAACTGATTGTATTGCGGGAAACACCAACCATTTCCGCTAACTGCGCTTGTGATAGTTTTTTCTCTGCCCTTATTTCTTTTAAATGATTTTTTAATATAAGTTTATCGTCCAAATTATCACCACCTCACAAAATTGTTGATAAAGTAATCAGATTATAAATGTGGGCTGCTGAAGCACCAATTACGACCACTGTATAGCTGAGTGCCAGCGCAAGTTCATGCCGACGTTTAAGCTTAGACCATTTTACCCAAAATGTCACCATCTGACCTGAGAATACAATTGCCCATAAACCATAATTCGTTCCACCGCCTACAAAAATCTGCACTGCAAAGAATACACCGGCAAGAATTACCATCGCCAGAACCGAGATTTCCCATCCCCGTTTTAATACTTCCTGTTCATAAATATCCTTGTTTTTGTTTTCGGCTCGGCTCTTTTCCAAAATATCTTCTCTGTTCATAATTTTACCTCCATTGTTTTGCCAAGTTTTATTGTCAAATTTATTATATAGTTGCCAAGTATACTTGTCAATTACTTATTGCAAAGTTTTCGCTAGGTTTTTGACCGCGAAAATATTGCTTTTTATATTCTTCTGATATATAATGATGCAATCATAAGATTAAACGCAGCTCTTTGCCACCGGGTAAAGAGATTAAGCGTCGAACTTTCTATCGTTAGGTCATAGAAGATAGGAAGTTTGGCGCTTTTTGTTTGGAAAGGGTATAAAGATGAAATCAGATAAATTATTCAAAGAGTTTTCACGGTATGTAGCTTTAAATATATTCGGTATGCTTGGGCTATCCTGCTATATTCTTGCTGATACCTTTTTTGTGGCTAATGGTTTGGGAGCAAATGGACTGACAGCACTTAATCTGGCTATTCCGATATATAGCTTTGTGCATGGAAGCGGTCTGATGTTAGGAATGGGCGGAGCAACAAAATATTCTATTTTCAGAGGACAAAAAGAGCATCAAAATGCAGATAGAACATTTACCAATGTAATATGCCTTACAATCATTTTTGCAGTATTATTTGGACTTATGGGAATTTTTCTTTCTGAAAATCTGACTTCTATACTGCGTGCTGATTGTGAAGTATTTGATATGACAAAAACTTATTTACAGGTCATTTTGCTTTTTGCGCCCTTTTTTATGACAAACGATGTTCTACTTTGTTTCATCCGAAATGACAACAATCCAAGCCTTTCTATGGCAGCTATGATGATAGGAAGTTTATCAAATATTATATTGGACTATATATTTATATTCCCATTGCAAATGGGAATATTAGGCGCTGTATTAGCAACTGGTCTTGCTCCCATAATAAGTATGTGTATTATGTCAAAACATTGGATTAGAAAACAAAATAATTTTCATTTGATGAAACCAAGGCTCTCGCTCGAATTGACCATAAATACCATCTTGCTGGGTATTCCCTCACTAATTACGGAAGTTGCTTCTGGAATAGTAATGATTGTGTTTAATTACATCATTCTTCGATTGAGGGGAAATATCGGTGTAGCCGCTTATGGCATAGTTGCCAATCTGTCACTTGTAGTTACATCAATTTATACAGGAATAGCACAGGGAACACAACCAATCACAAGCCGGGCTTATGGATATGGGAAAAGCATAGAAATTAAAAAAATATTGAAATATGCAACTCATAACTATGTTGATTATTTCAAGTTGCATTTATCTTTCATTTTTATTGACAGCTAATCCAATCGTAGGAATATTTAACAGTGAACAAAATGCGGAGCTGCAACAAATTGCCGTAGCCGGGCTTAAAATATACTTTACTGCTATTCCCTTTGTTGGTTTTAATATTATTCTTTCCATGCACTTCACATCAACAGAAAAAGCATTACCGGCACAGTTGTTTCTTTATCAAGAGGTTTTTTTATTGTAATTCCAATGGCTTTTTTTCTTTCCTATATTTTAGGAATGACAGGTGTATGGCTTACATACCCCATTACTGAGTTTATCGTTTTTATAATGGGAGTGACATTGTACAAAAGAACTTGTAAAACAATAACGATTTAGGTGCGGCTAGTGCTAACTGTCATTTAAACATAATAATTTACAAGGAACGCTGTTTTTGAGGGCTAACATATTAAAACCCTTACCCTGCTATTTCAGCACTCACAAAACCGCATGCTTGATTTACCACACATTATCTCTCAATCATATCAAATCTGTTCAATTTTTCCAGCATGATAAGAGTGCGATATGTTTCATACTTAATCTGCAATTTCTGTAAGTTCTCATCTTCACCGAAGGACCAGCCCAACAACCACCGACCATCGTTGTCTTGCTGCTGCATTCTGTATTCCAGCGAATCAATGACCAAGTCCTTAACAGCAGGATATACAATGCTATTCGGGTGTCCTACCACATCGCATGGCAGATGGACATACTCCTTGTCTGATTTTGCAAAATCAAGCTCCATAAAAGCGGTTGGATTCTGACGCAGAATAGAGGCAAGTCTGTCTGCTGTTTTCTTATCCTTCAGGCAAGGAACAAACCATTGAAAATACTCGATATCATATGGTTCTCCATCATCGAAAATTTCTTGTTGTAATCGGGCGAATTTTTATCCCAATAACGAATGATATGTTCAATCGGATATTTTATTATATCGTCGTACAATTCTTTTGGCACAAGTTCGGAATAATATGAAACAAATGCCGCAAAACATGCTTTTTGATTTCCACTATATTTTTTTATCCGTTCCTCTTCTTTTTCTATTGGAGTCGTATCTTCTTCTCCATAACCAACCCAGTAACAATGAACACCGTCGTTGACTTCGGGCACCACAACCTCACCCCAATTTCCGATTTCGGGAATATAAAGTCCCAGAATATATTTCATCATATTTTGAATAAGCGGGTGATCGGCAGATGGCTTTTCTTTCAGATTTAAAATATACTTAACAGCGATCTCGGTGGTCTTCAAGCATGGTCCCTGATAGTCAAACTCATAATAAATACCGCCAAATCCACCATTTTCGTGCTGGTATTTTTGCAGTACATTTAAAAACTTATCTGTATCATTGCCCTCAAAAAGATATTTGAACCATGCGCGGTTTATGTCGTCGCCGTTGGCAAAAATATAATCCCGTGCCTTGATAAAATTCTTATGTTTCAGCATATTTTTAAATCTCCTGTCTTACTTTATTTATAACTCATCATTACTTTTGAGGGACGCTTTTGTCAATGCCTTTCGTATATAAGACAGAGCAAGCGCCTCCAGTTCGCTGCTCCTGCGCAACATTTCGATTATTTGATTTCTTTTTTCTTTAAGGACATCCTTCGTATAAGAATCACGCTGATGGGCAATCGTGGCTATTTCCGTTGCAAAGGACAGGATTGCATCATATTGACTTATTGCCAGTGCCATCAGTTCCCCGTCAATATCGGGAATGACATGGGAGCACAATTCAAAAAACTGTTTTGTCCTCAATTTGTTCTCATAATGTATAAACGAATGGGGAAAAACACATTCGATCTGATCCGCGTCCCGTCGGTTTTCTTCCCTTAACAAATCACACCAGTTATGGTAAATAACCAGACCGTACCCTTGCATTTTATCTTCTCCACTGTGGCTATTATTCGATAAAAGCATTATCCCCCTGTTAAGAGCATTGATACATGCCTTGTCCAACGTCATTTTTTCATTCGAAGGCATAACGATCATTATATCGCAATCCATCTTGTACCAGCCGGTATATTGACTGAGTTGGTCAAAATCTATCTCTGCGTTTTTCTGGTCGTCTCCCTCCAGAAAACCCAGTCCTTTTAAAGTATATCCGTGATCGGAAAAGCCAACGGCAAAGATCATGTCCGTATATTCTTTTGGGATTATAATAACGGGATATCCGCGTTCAATCTGCCTACACGCAATAGAAATAAATTCCTCGTCCGAATAATTGGACTTTGAATGAAGCTCATAATCCAGACCATATATGAAAAAGCTGTCACGGATCATTTCGTCAGGCGCATAGGAATATCCAAAACATACATTGGTAATAGCCGACTGCAGAATATATTCCTCGTCATCGTTTATCTGACGATTTTGGCTGTCCCTGCGCTGCTCCAATCCGAAAAACAGCTTTAATGCTGTCAGAAAAGAAGCAGACGCAATGCTTTTCGGCCACTCGGGACCCGAATAACCAGCTACGGAAACCCGTGGCTTCACAAGAAATTCATAGTTGAAATCCATATTGCGCAAAACTCTCGACGACGGATCAAGGATCCTGTCTATGGAACAATTAAAAATCCCAGACATTTCATAAAGCGTCGGCACCTCAGGTATTGCCTTCCCGTTCTCCCATTTGCTGACAGCTTGCGGTGAAATTTCTAATTTTTCTGCTAACTGCTCCTGTGTCAAACCACTTTCCTTCCGCAGATATGCAATCTGCTCTCCCATTTTTACTGCGTCAAACATATTTGTGTTTTCTCCTATCCTTAAATTACGGCAACTCTATATCGTAAGGCTATTGTAGCAATGAGTATTGCGAAATTCCATATTCAGCAGGTTGTTCTTTTAGGAAAAACTCAACTTGCAGTTGAGTTTCATAGAATATACTGTCATTCAAACTTACTTCGCAAACTCCTCCAACCCCGGAAACTTCCTCTTAAGTCCGGCACACAACACCGCACCTGCACATCCCCCTGCAAAATTCAAGATCAGATCATCCACGTCCACGCTTCTGCCAATAAACAACTGTCCGGTCTCAATCATCGCCGTAAAAAGAAAACACAAAAACAGCACACGCCCAACGGACCGATTTTTCTTCCACAGCAGGACTAAGCCAAATCCCCACGGCATGAACATCACAATGTTCCCCACAATATTGATCAGAAAAACTTCCGGTATAAAATGGCGGAAGAAGGTTCCGATCGTCCGAAACGGAACCAGATTGATCTTTTCTCCGGCAATTACTCTGTAACGCATATTCCCTATCATTACAGAAGGCGCGCTATAATTTCCTTCAAAAGCCAACGCTAGTAATGCCACGGTGAATAAGATAAACACTGCCAGTGCCCCTTCCCTCTTATTCCAGCATTTCCAAGGGCGGCGCAACAGCAGATAAACAGGCGATATAATCAGAATAATTATGATAAATTTACAAATATACGCAGTCATTTTTCTTTTCCTTCTATGATAATATTTGTATTTTATCATATTTTCGACTATATGTGAAAACGAGCCTTCTCAAAAACGGTCAACGGCGTATAATTATAATTAACCGCAGCGGTTAATGCCATATAAATTTAGATTTATCAGCTCAGACCCGCAAACTGTACAATATGGGAGCACTATATGAACGAGAAATTTTTTACCTTACCGAAAGAAAAGCAGGAGGCAATCATCAATGCCGGATTCCGTGTTTTTTCACAAAATACATATAAGAAAAGTCCCATGAGCGAAATTGCGGATGCCGCGGGAATCAGCAAGTCTCTGCTCTTTCATTATTTTCATAACAAAAAAGAGCTGTACCTTTTTCTCTGGGATCAGTGCACGAAGATTACTCTGAATGCCATTGAAAAAAACAAATGTTACGAGCAAAAAGATTTATTTGATATGATGTACATGGGATTAAAGACAAAAGTAGACATTATGCGGCAATATCCTAATTTGGGCGCCTTTTCCATCAAGTGCTACTACGAAAAAGATCCCGCTGTATGTGCCGATATTCAGGAACTTATTGCAAAGCATACTGATTTTGCATCAAATCCGGGACTTGCAAATATCGATCCGTCACAGTTTATTTCCGGTCTTGATCTGCAGATGATGTATAAAGATATGTACTGGGCGTCAGAAGGTTATCTGTGGGAAAAATCCCAACAGGATGATTTGGATGTAGATGTTATGGAACAGGAATTTGCTAAATTGGTCGATTTCTGGAAATCGGTTTATATGCGGAAAGAGACATAAAATAAATCCGATAATCTTACTATATTTTGACACGGAGGAATGATATGAATGCCATTCAAACTTTAAATTTGACCAAATCATACGGCAAATCCAGAGGAATCATCGACTTGAATCTGACCGTAAAAGAAGGAGAATTTTTTGGTTTTATCGGTCCGAACGGCGCGGGTAAATCCACCACAATCCGCACTCTATTAGGATTGATTGCTCCCACCTCCGGTTCGGCGCAGGTTCTCGGAATGGATATACATGATAATCGGGAAAGAATCTTATCCGATACTGGCTACCTTCCCTCAGAAGCAGTTTTTTATTCAGGCACAAAAGTACAGGACATCCTAAAGCTGTCCGCCGATTTACGCAAAAAAGATTGTTCCGAAGAGGCTGCTGCCTTATGTGACCGTTTGCAACTTAATTTATCCCGCAAGGTGTCTGAGCTATCCTTTGGTAATCGAAAGAAAGTGGGAATCGTTTGTGCTCTCCAACATAAACCTCGCCTTCTAATCCTAGATGAGCCTACCAGCGGATTAGATCCCCTGATGCAACGAGAATTTTTTACTATTTTGGAGGAGCGAAACAAACAGGGTTCCACTGTATTTTTCTCCAGCCATATTTTGTCGGAGATTCAACGCAACTGTACAAGAGCAGCCATTATTCGTGAAGGGCACATTATCGCTTGTGACAGCGTAGAAGCCCTATCCAAGACAAATACCAAAAAAGTTACCGTTCACGGCAGCTTACACCTCCACGAATCAGACAGCATCCGCAGTTTAGAAGAATCAAACGGCACTGTAAGTTTCCTCTATAACGGAGAAATCAAGCAGTTACTGCGTACTCTCTGTGAAAGCGATATAACAGACATCTCTATATCGGAACCGGACTTAGAGGAAATCTTCTTGCACTACTACGAAAAATAAGAAAGGTTTACAACTATGACTCTTATCAGACACGAACTAAAGCAAGGGTGGAAATCCCTTATGATCTGGACAATCTCTATCGGATTTTTTGTCGCAATATGTGTGTTTATGTATCCGGAAATGGAAAACGAAATGGAAAGTGTAAACGACATGTTTTCTTCTATGGGTGCGTTCACCGCGGCTTTCGGCATGGACCGGCTGAACTTCGGAACACTGATCGGTTTCTATGCCGTCGAGTGCGGCAATATTCTGGGTATCGGCGGTGCCTTCTTCGCCTCACTTATCGGAATAGGCGCTCTTGCAAAAGAGGAAAAAGAACGAACCGCTGAATTTCTATTGACTCATCCCGTTAGCAGAATGCGCGTCATTTCCGAGAAACTGGCTGCTGTCATGATTCAGATTCTAATATTGAACATCGTTATTTATATATTATCGATTGCATCTATAGCCGCGATTGGCGAAGGTATTCCTTGGAATGAAATCGCTCTCCTGCATTTATCCTATTTTCTGATACAAATTGAACTGGCAGGAATATGTTTTGGAATCTCCGCTTTCTTAAGGCACGGCGGGCTTGGAATCGGCTTAGGAATCGCAACGGTCATGTATTTTCTGAATATTGTTGCAAATATTTCTGAAAGTGCAGAATTTTTGAAATATATCACGCCTTTCGGATATGCCGAAGGCGCAGATATTATCGTTGATGTAAGTTTAGACTCCGGGAAGATTTTTCTTGGCATGGCATATATGATAGTTGCCATCTGCCTTGCATACTGGAAATACAGCACAAAAGATATCCAGTAAAAAACTCGGAGCATGCATAAAAATTTCCTACTACATAAAAGAGGGCTTAACCGATCAAAGTTAAGCCCTTCATTATTGATACATATCGTGTATACCGACTGGATGGAGGTGGATTCGAACCACCGAAGCAATTTGCAGCAGATTTACAGTCTGTCCCCTTTGGCCACTCGGGAATCCATCCAAAATTGAGCTTTGCTCAATTACTTCCTCACTTTTTATATCACATCATTAAGTGAATTGCAAGAAATTTTTGATTTCATGATCTTCATAACGCAGGATAATCGCAGAAGTCGCCGGAAGCGTCACCGTAATTTTACCGGCAATAACCGGATACTCCTTCTCTTCAGTCGTATATCCTTCAGCTGTAGTCAGCATGAGCTGCTTCATCGTACATTCTTTCGGAATACCAAGATACCATACCGACATCTCTTTTGTAATTTCGTGATCATTATTATTCACCAGAATTACTGACTGTCCCTGTCTTGTGAATCTGCCGTAGCCGATTACATTATAGTCGCCTTCAATATATTTAATCGACCCTGTCAAAAATTCTTTATTCTCTTTATGAATCTTAATGATATCCTTATGGAAATTGATCAGTTCCTGATCTTCATGCCCCCAAGGATAGGTCCGCCTGTTATCAGGATCGGTAAATCCGCATACACCTGCCTCATCGCCATAATAAATAGTAGGTGCACCAGGCCATGTCATTTGAATTACTACTGCCTCTCTTAAGACCGCCTTGTTGACTCCCGCGTTCGCCGCCTCAGGACCCAACGTATTCGTTCTGCCGACCTTTCTGTTGGTTCTGGTTAAAAATCGGGAATGATCATGATTAGACAACTCATTCATCGCTACCTGTAAAGAAGGTGTCGTAAAACTTGCTCCATGATGCTGCATGGCACCCCAGAAGCTGTCAGCATTACCCCTCAGATCTTCCCTATAATCATCACTGTGTTTCTGCATACCCGTCAAAAACCAGGTCACCGGCTCCATAAATGCATCATAGTTCATGACCGTATCCCACTCGTCACCTTGCAGCCAGTCTTTGGGACTGCCGTAATGCTCCGCCAGTATAATAGCATCGGGATTTGCCATCTTGACCGTCTTGCGAAACTCTTTCCAAAAATAGTGGTTAAATTCCGGCGAATGCCCTAAATCCGCCGCCACATCCAGTCTCCAGCCGTCTACATTATACGGCGGAGAGAGCCATTTTCTCGCCACATATAATACATAATCTACCAGATGCTTGGAATTTTCATAATTAAGCTTGGGCAGTGTATCATGCCCCCACCATCCGTCATAAGAACCGTTATAGGGCCATCTATAGTTATCATAAAATTGAAAATAATCGTGATATACGCTATCTTGTGAAATATACGCGCCTTTTTCATATCCCGGCGCATTCTCATAAATACGCTCTCGATCCATCCATTTATTAAAAGAGCCGCAATGATTAAACACACCGTCCAGAATAACTTTCATCCCTCTTCTGTGCGCTTCTTTAACTACTTCCGCAAAAAGCGCATTGCTCGCTTCCAAATTATCCTTATTGGAAATGCGGTCGATATATCTTGTAGCAAAACGGTTTTCTCTCTGATCCGGTCTGAGCAATTCTCCTTCGTCGTGAACGATCTTACCAAAATGCGGATCGATATAATCATAGTCCTGAATATCGTATTTATGGTTAGAAGGGGACACAAATAGCGGATTAAAATAAATTACATCCACACCTAATTCCTGAAGGTAATCCATCTTATCCAGTACTCCCTGTAAATCTCCGCCATAAAATTCCCGGACTCCCATAGTCGCCGGATATTTATTCCAATCATCCACCTTGACCGTCTTGTCGTCAATATACTGATACTCGTTTGTCAACACATCATTTGTGGGATCACCGTTGTAGAATCGATCCACATAGATTTGATAAAACACCGCGCCTTTTGCCCAATCCGGTGTCTTAAATCCCGGAATCAGCCGAAAATGATAATATTCATTTATGTCTTTGCAAACGCCTCTCGTATCATAAAAGCAAGTGATCTTTCCAGCCTGTACTTCAAAATAATATACCAGCGTCTCGTTCTCTAACTGTATAGAATGCGAATAATAATCAAAATTATTATCGCTTTCCGCCTTGAGCATAAGGTGTCTCTCACCTTTACAGACCAAGAACACCCGATCAATGTTATTTTTGGCAGATCGAAAATGAATATTGACCTCTCCATACGCACTCGGCTCCGGCGGATATACATAATCTTCTGTCATATCCGAAAATAAAGCCTTGCTGTTAAATACCGGTCGCATGGAAGCAATATACTGTTGGTTCTTTTCTGCTCTTTGAAATCGATTGATGTCCATCTGCTACGCCTTCCTATAAAAAACTACTCATATGCTATTTTATACTATATATTGTGGATATTCAAGGATTTTTGAAATGTAAAAAAGACAGTTTATATAAACTGCCTTTTTTAGAGAAGGTATTTCTTTCTTATGGGGTATAGCAAAAAACTATATAATGTATTGGGGGGTTACAAGTAGTATAATAGCATAGCACCTGCACGTCCACAATACCAAGGATTCACAAATATTACAATTTCTTATATTCATTTTTGTGCAATATTCACAACATTTTATCTCATCGTCATGGACGAATCTTCCGGCTGCGGATATTCGACATCAAATAATGCCTCAAATTCTGCACGGTTAATCTTCTCCTTCTGCAACAGCAGCTCAGCGCATTTGTGCAATACATCCTCATGCTTTAAGATGATCTCTTTTGCCTTCTGATAACAGTCATCGATGATCGCTTTCACCTCTCTGTCAATCTCACCGGAAACCACTTCGCTGTGTCCCTTTGCATGTGCAAGATCTCTTCCGATAAATACCTCATCATCGTCATCATCATAGTTGATCACACCGATATTCTCCGACATACCATAGCGGGTAACCATTCTACGGGCAACTTTTGTCGCCTTTTTAATATCGCTTGATGCTCCTGTTGTGATATCATCGAAAATAATTTCCTCAGCGATCCGTCCGCCAAGAGACACCATGATGTCTTCTATCATTTTGCCTTTTGTCAGGAACATCTCATCTTTTTCGGGAAGCGGCATTGTGTAGCCTGCTGCCCCGAGTCCCGTAGGAATGATAGATACAGTATACACAGGTCCAACATCAGGAAGTACATGGAAGAGAATCGCATGTCCCGCCTCGTGGTATGCCGTGATCTTTTTCTCCTTATCGGAAATTATACGACTCTTTTTCTCTGTACCGATACCCACTTTGACAAAGGCTCTCTTAATATCATCCTGCTTCACAAACACGCGCTTATCCATTGCCGCGTTGATTGCTGCCTCATTCAGAAGATTCTCCAGATCTGCTCCGGTAAATCCTGCTGTAGTCTGAGCGATCTGACCCAAATCTACATCGTCTCCCAAAGGCTTATTCTGAGCGTGAACTTTCAGTATATCCTCTCTGCCTCTTACGTCGGGCGGAGCCACTGTGATCTTACGGTCGAAACGTCCCGGTCTTAAGATTGCGGGGTCTAATATATCTACGCGGTTCGTGGCTGCCATCACAATAATTCCTTCATTGACGCCGAAACCATCCATCTCAACAAGCAGCTGGTTCAACGTCTGCTCACGTTCATCATGACCGCCGCCCATACCGGTACCACGGCGTCTCGCCACCGCATCAATCTCATCAATAAAAATAATACAGGGCGCATGTCTCTTCGCCTCCGCAAACATATCACGCACACGGGAAGCACCCACGCCGACAAACATTTCCACAAAATCAGAACCGGAAATACTGAAGAACGGCACATTCGCTTCTCCCGCAATCGCCTTGGCAAGCAGCGTCTTACCGGTACCCGGCGCACCCTCCAGGAGAATACCTTTAGGAATACGCGCACCTACCTTCGTAAACTTGCCGGGTTCTCTTAAGAACTCTACAATCTCCTGTAATTCCTCTTTCTCTTCTTTAAGACCGGCAACACCATCTAACTTGATCTTATTCTCTCCGCCTAATGTCAGCTTAGCGCGGCTCTTGCCAAAATTCATCATCTTACCGCCGCCGCCACTGCCGGCATTCTGCGCGTTCATCATCACAAAGAAAAATACACAGACAATTACTACGATCAGGATCGGGAATACACTATTTAAAAACCAGCTCTCTTCCGGTACGCTTTCCACCGTGGGATCAAGTCCATAACTTCTGACTAATGTTTCCATCTCCGTCACATCCGTCACATATAAAATGCGTTCTTCTCCGTTCTTTAAAGTGACTTCCAGTGAACCTGTTGGCGTATCTTTATTGGGACAGATATTGACGACCGCGACTTCGTTATTTTCCATCTGGCTTACAAACATGCCTTGGGTGTACCCGTTATTCTGTACTTTCAATGTACCAATCCAGACAGTGAACAGTAACAGTCCTATGATAATGACAAAATACAAATAAAAACTTCTGTTATTCCTACTCAAAGCAAACCTCTTTCATCAATCAAATTTTACAACGCCGATATAAGGCAAATTGCGATATTTCTGGTCATAATCCAAACCATAGCCTACTACAAATTCATCAGGGATTTCAAAGCCTGTATAATCCACTTTGACATCGACCACTCTTCTCTCCGGCTTGTCAAGTAATGTACATAGCTTTACATCTGCGGGACCTCTGTCTTTCAACATTTCCAGTAGATAACTCAATGTTCTTCCTGAGTCCACAATGTCTTCCACCACCAGCACATTCTTATTTCCTAACGGCTCGTCTAAGTCCTTTACGATTTTAACCACACCACTGGACTTTGTATCTCCGCCGTAACTGGATACAGACATGAAATCTAAAGATACCGGCACGGTAATTCTCTTCGCAAGTTCACACATAAAGAAACTGCCGCCCTTGAGCACGCAGACTAAGTGTACCTGTTTACCGGCATAATCTTTTGAAATCTGATCACCAATCTCCTGAATCCTTTTGTCCACTTCCTCCTCAGACAATAACACTTCAATTCGTTCTGCCATGACGTCCTCCTCTTAGCTGTACCTGTAAGATACGCTTTGTACTTTCCTCCACCTTATAGCGCTCGCTGATCCGATACCCGGGTATCCACAAAACATGTGACCCGTCAGCCAGTATATGCATACTATCACGCTGTAATTTGGGGATCTTTTCATTGATCATGTATTGTTTGACAGACTTTGTATGAAGCGCAGTATCAATAGTCAAATAATCCCCCTGCTGCCTTTTGCGCAACAACACAGTCGTAGTTATTTTATCATAATCAAACCATTTCGTATATCTATTTTCTGGAATATTTTCTTGTTTTTCCTTAAAACACGCGTTATTTTCCAATATTGTAAAAATATATGTCCCCTCGTCAGGCACATAAATTTCCATAGGCGGTTCAATCACATATGCACGATCTGTCACTCCATCGCCTTTGTTCTGATTGATATACTCATCTGCATTTCTGCATAAAATGAGCCTGTCATATTCCTTGTACGCTTTGATTCCGTACGGAAGTGACAATTCCTTGCTGCCGTCCCTTTGTATCAGTTTTACTAAATCTGCTATATGCTGCCCCGTAATGTCTTTCCTGTGCGGGGTAAGTTTTTCCATACAAAGGAGAAGGACTTTTTTGTACATAACAGGGGATTGGGCGAGCAATTCCGCACTCTGAATCTTTAAGTATCCCGATTTCATTACAGGCACCGCCTGCTCTGGTCTTGCTTCTTTAATCTCCTGCTCTGCAATGTCCGGTATTTCCGACATTACTTCCTCGACATAGGCATCATACAACCTCTCTGCCTGTTCTGTCAGATAATGCTCTGTTTCCGAAAGCATGTCCGCCAGCTCGCTCATATGCGCTACCGACTCGGAACAAATTTCCTGCCTTGCGTATGATAAAATGTGATGCCGAATTTTATTTCGGGTATAGACATCCGTCTCATTCGTGCTGTCCTGACAATATTTTAACCGATATCTGGCGAGATAGTCCTCAATCTCCGTCCGGTCCAGACACAAAATCGGTCGAATAATAGTTTCCCGGACGGGCTGAATGGAACCAAGCCCCTTGATACCGCTTCCTCTGAAAAGATGAAACAGCATAGTCTCCGCCCGATCCTCCGCATTATGCGCGACCGCAACTTTACAGTATTCTCCTCCCTGCCTTTGCTGTTTTAGCACCTCTTCAAACGCCTGATAGCGAAGCTGTCTCCCCGCTTCTTCCGAAGAGATCTTCCGCTCCGCCGCATAACCGTTCATATCCACCTCTTTAAGATAAAAAGGTATCTCCAAGTTCCCGCATAATTTCTCCACATACGCCGCATCTTCCGCCGCGTCCGCACGGACACCGTGATTTACATGCACCACAATAAGCCTGTACGGTATCTCTTTTGACAACCTATGCATAAGATGCAGCAGACAGACGGAATCCGCTCCGCCGGAGACTCCCACAGCTATCAGATCGCCCGTCTCTATCATATGGTATTTATTTATATAGTTTATCACCTTGTTGTATATTGTATCCACCATGATAACTCCGTACTAAAAGGTTATACACATTTGCACTTTCGTATTCTATATATCCCGGTCATCGGTCTGATCCCAGACACCGGTCACCAATACCGTCATATCATCTCTGATCTGTCCGTTACTCTGCTTAAGACAGTAAGTTAATATCTGATTCGCAATCTCATTCGGATTACTGTAATCCATCTTGCCGATGATCTCCGGCAGTATCCCCTCACCTATTCCCTGAGAGAGCGCATCCAGAACACCATCCGAAAGCATGATCACATAATCTCCGCTCTGTAATGTCCGGTACAGCACTTCCGGCTCCAACTGCCCGAAAACCCCCAGCGGAAAACTCTGCGTGGAAAGCCTGTCCACCAGCCTGCCGCGCTTGATATAAGTACACGCCGCGCCTATTTTAATAAACTCACACTCACCTGTATACAAATTCATTCCACAAACATCTAAAGTAGACATATTATCTTCTTTTCCTGATGCCGTCAGCGCCCCGTTGATCATCTGTATCGCAGACTCTTTGGAAAAACCCGCCTCCAGAAGACGCTCCATCATCTCAATCACCCGCTCGGAGTCGCTGCATGCCTTTTCGCCGGAACCCATACCATCCGACAGAATAACAACCATCTTACCGTTATCCGTCTCATAAAAAGAATAATTGTCCCCCGAAATCTTTTCGGTTTCTTTAACTGCCTTGGCTACTCCCGTCAACAGATGATAAGCCGGTTCTTCCAGAAAATAATATGTATTCCACTCAGGGGTAAGATACATGGGCGCATTTTTTGCCGCACGCAATCTGTTTCCCATAGCGCCTGAAATAAAATCCGCCACATCTTCTACAGTGATATGTTCTCTTTCCCCGATTCTCATATATTTATCAGAAGCAGTCCTCATAGTCAGACTGATTTCGACATGTCCGTCCTCATGTTCCAACTCAAAAAAATTCTTAAGCTGAATACCGGATTCTTTGAGCAGCTTTGACATCTGTCTGAATCTTCTCTCGCCCATAGGGTGATATCGGCACGTCTCTTTTGCAACCTCTGTCATGATGTGCGCCATCTCCTTGAGATGCTCAGCTAAAAGCTCTTGATTCTCCTGTAACTTACGTTGCCACAAATAATCAATACGGTCTTCTCTCTTGCGCTCATCACAACACTCAAAATCCTCTTCATCCCGCTCGAACAGGTCCGCCAGATCTCTGAAAGATTCCGCATAATTCAGAAGTCTCTGTCTTCCGTACTCCGGTATGATCGCTATCCTGTTATCGTCTCCGGCTTCTGCTTGTTTTCTCATGACATGCCTCCCTCTTTTACTGCACACTTTTAGTCAATATTCAATATATGAGGAGGTTGTCCGAATTATTCCCAAAAGTAAATTCCTTCGGAAATTAAAATAGAAACAGGTTCCGGAACATTATCCAAAACCTGCTTAATTTCCATCTTTAAATATGATCTCACCTTCATATACGAGTCCAAGCTTCTCTTTAGCAATCTCTTCCACATACTTCTTGGTCTGCGTATATTTCTCGTATTCTGCAATTTCTTCCGCTCTCGCCTCTTCTGCTTCTATCTCTTGAAGCAAAGCCTCTTCCTTTGCCGCATAGGTTGCACGTTTATCACGAAGTTCTACACTTTTGACTGTGACCACAATCAGCATCATTATAACAACTGTGGTAACTAAAAGCATGCCCATCTTATTGTGGCGCTTCCTACGATATGCTGCTTTTCTCGCCATGTTGTTAATGATACCCCTTTCGCTACAGACCCCTACTGTTTACATAAAACTATTCTAAGGGTTTTTATGAAAACCGTCAACCGCTTTTTAATAAATTCTTTTACTTTTTTAAATTTCTTATTAAGGAATCGAACAAACCTTCGAATGGCGGAAAATAGGCATTTTAGCGGCTTTAGCACAACTTGTATGACCCGAAAAACAAACCACATTATCTTGTGTATATACGTTGACATAATATTTATAAATATGCTTTTTATAGTCAACTTGTAAAAAAGCATTCCGAGAGCTGCTCCCATCACGGCAAACCATCTCAAAACGCCGTTATTCTCTTTATACAACATGTAGAACACACTGATCCCGCATACAAACCAATATATGAAGTCCTCCATAGACATCCAGAATTTCCCGTGCCTGAACAACTTCCTGAAGATCAGTATCCAGTCATAGGCAAACGTGATAGCCAACCCCATAAGAATGGAATGTAGAAAAAAAGTGATTTCCTGTACAATGCCCTGACTCATATTCTGCTATTCCCCCAAGAGTTACTTGAACAATCTGGCTATCAGCGACTCACCTTTCGCACCGTACCCTGCGCTTTCCGAGTAAGTAAAGCTGTCGATCCGTCCGTCAACATCCACTTCCCCCTTATCGAGAGATAACCTGCTGACATGCAGTTCATTGCCCTTGATCATCAGCATACCTTGTTCCGTCTCCAGCAGAATCTCATTGACATCAAAAGATAATACGTCGTTGACACCGTTTATGGTACATGTCCTTCTGTCGGTAAGCATCAGCTTGTGGGGTCTTTTATTCACATGATTCAAATCTTCCATACATACCTCCCCAAAACTGCGGGACATATATGCCAGACAGTTTTGCTACTTGTTAAATGTATGCGGGATTTTCATCAAATATGACTATCTTTTATATTTATGTCAGATATCTGAATAATTCCTTTGCTTCCTCCTTGCGCACAGTCTCCTGAACATCCAGAACTTCTACTTTGACTTCCTTATTTCCGAATTGGATTGCAATAACATCTCCCACCTTCACATTTGCGGATGCTTTCGCAGGTTTATCATTAATAAACACTCTTCCGGCATCACACGCCTCATTTGCCACGGTACGGCGCTTGATCAAACGGGATACTTTTAAATATTTGTCCAGTCTCATGTCTTTTCTCCTTTACAAACATAAAAGCCCATATGCAATGCATACAGGCTTTTATCACTCTTCATCATTAAAATTATGCGTTAAGCATGTCCTTTAATGCCTTGCCGGCTTTGAACTTAGGAGCCTTAGAAGCAGCAATCTTCATAACTTCGCCGCTCTGAGGATTTCTGCCTTCTCTTGCTGCTCTCTTGGAAACTTCAAAAGTACCGAAACCAACTAACTGTACTTTACCATCTTTCTTAAGTTCGTCAGCAACAACATCTGTAAATGCCTTTAATGCCTTCTCTGCATCTTTTTTGGATAATCCTGCCTGATCAGCCATAGCTGCAACTAATTCTGTTTTGTTCATCTTGAACTCCTCCTCTTAAATGAGTCTTTATATTATTTACCTAGATGTTTCTCTTTTGAAACGCCTACATACATTTATATACGCTTTTCCCACCGTTGTCAAGCACAAAAAAGGCATTTTTACGGCATTTTTAGGGATTTCATGGAATCATGTAATAAGCTGCATGTTATGTAAATTACATTTATCGGTTTTTGTAATTATATATTTGTAGTTTACGACACAGTTCCCTCGTATTTTTCAATCAGAACTTCAATTCTGTCCGTAAGTATCTGCTCCGGTGTAAGTTTATATAGTCTGGCAATGTCGGACAGACGCATAAGCATGTCCGACATAATCTGCTCCAATTCTTTGCCATACGCTTCGACTTTGCATGTTTTAAGTGCATTCACCGCCTCCTCAAGCGCTTCTACATCCTGCTCGTAGGTATTTCCCTTCGCATAATACTTGTCCGTCTTCTTCAATACTTTAGTCGCTCTGGTAAGCGCAGGCAGCTCTTGAGGTATTTCACGCAAAGGTGACGTTATCCATTCCTTATCTTTCTTTTCTTCTCTCTTGATTTCTTCCCAATTGGTAAGCACTTCCTCCGGCGTATCCGCATTACCTGTCCCAAACACATGCGGATGTCTGCGCACCATCTTGCGACTGACTTCATCAACTACATCCGCCATCGTAAAAAGACCTTCTTCCGATGCTATCTGTGCGTGCATAACGACCTGCAAAAGCACATCTCCAAGTTCTTCCCTCATATTCTCGGCATTTCCCGTCTGGTCATAGATACGAATGGAGGCAAGCAATTCTGCTGCCTCCTCCATCATACAGGGCTTAAGGCTATCGTGGGTCTGGACCCGATCCCACGGACAACCGTTCTCGCTCCTGAGCATTTTAATAATTTCCAGGAAATCTTGGTATGTATATTTCTTATCTGTATTACTCATCTAGGCTCCGTTTCCCTATTACCTTGTGTATGCCACGGTATTCTCGCTGTTCTGCGGCTGCTTTTCTCCACATATTGTACATTCACCATTGTCATAATTATGTTTATGGTCAGGATTTATCTCCCCGCATATTGTACATTTGCCACCGTCATAGCTATGCTCATGGTCAGGATTTATCTCTCCGCATATCGTACATTTGCCACCGTCATAGCTATGCTTATGGTCAGGATTTATGGCTCCGCATATCGTACACTTGCCACCGTCATAGCTATGCTCATGGTCAGGATTTATGGCTCCGCATATTGTACACTTACCACCGTCATAGCTATGCTCATGGTCAGGATTTATAGCTCCACATATCATACATTTGCCCTTGTCGTATTTATGTTCATGATCAGGATTTATCTCCCCGCATATTGTACATTTGTCATTCTCATAGTTATGTTCATGGTTAGGATCTATTTCTCCGCATATTGTACACTTGCCATTGTTATACTTATGATTACACTTTTCACTTGTTGTCCCGCCGCTTGTCGTACCCGTAGACGTAGTATTACCACTTCCAGACGAATTTGTACCTTCCCTCTCCAAATCCGTAAAGGAATACGTTATATCTTCCTTATCATCATACAGATAAATCGTATAACTCTTCGTCTGATAGCCGCTCCTTCGTAACGTGATCGTATGGCTTCCCGTCTTTTTCTTAAAGCTTACCGGTGCGACTCCTACATAGTTACCATCCAGATATACTTCCACACCTTTAGGTGAATCAATGTATACTTTATTACCATTTGAAGCGCTCACTGTATTATCGCTGACAGAAAACGGAGTGTTGGAAGAAACGCTGTCTGCCTTGGGTTTATCTTCTTCTGTCAGCAGATCCGGCTCTTCTCTCTCCGGACTATTCTGGCTGATTGAAGGAACTTCCTCTTCCTTCTGCTCTTCCAGTGTAAAGGATATCTTGGCATATTCCGAACCGACCTGAATATATTTTGTCAGGGAATCATACCCAGCTGCTTCCAGATGCACCTGATGTATGCCATATTTTAATTCCACCGCACTGCTGATATCAACTTCTTTATGATCTATAGTAACTTTGGCATTCTCAGGTGTTACGGAGAATAATATTCTGCCTGTCTTGTCTTCCGCTATCTCGAGATCACCTACATCCAGCACTATTTCCTTGTTACGCTCAATTGTCACACTCTTGGTACATGCAGCGCCGTCATTTGTCAGAAATACCTGATATTCACCCTCCGGTACGACCAAAAGCATGTCCTCCGTAATTTCCCGAATCACGGCGTTACCTACTTCTATCCATCCACCGATCAATGGCTGATCATTTTTTAAACGCAAATATCCATGTCCTCTCTCGACGCTGATACTGTATATCTCATGGTCGATTCCCTGAACCGATACAACGTCCTGCGCCACAATATCCATGACTTCCACACGTTTACCCTCTGAAAGCACCACTACATCATCCGGCAGGGAATAAGTGGCGGAACCGATGTTCGCCGTTTTATTGATCCCGCCCAGATCATAATTCTCTACATTATCATAGACCCATGCCGCAGGAGACAACTGTATACTGGCAATCTGTCTTTTCCCTTTGAGGAAATTAACATCCACCACGTCTCCTGCTCTGATCTGGGAAATCGTCATAGGACCCTCATACTTGTCTTTCACATAGGTAGTTCCGTCATAATATAACGTATACTGCTTACCCGTGCTCATATTCATGAAGGTGACGCTGTTGTTCTGCTGATCTGTAGATACAACTACCGCCGTGTCAGCCGAATCATAACTGCCTACCGTAGAAACAGTAAATCCGGTATCTACCGCACCGCCTTCTTTATCTTTCGCCATGCCTATATTGCTCGCCTGTGAAGTACAGCCGCTGATCAGTAATGCAGATACGACCATGACTGCTACTGCCTGTGAAATTCTTCCGTGCATTCTGAATCTTATCCTTTCTATAATTCAAATATACTCTCCAGAAAAAGCTGCTTTTCTCTCTCCTGAGCAAACAACTTCTCTATCTTTTCCATATTTCTTCCGGGTATCCATGCTTTACCACTATTATAATAAAAATTTACAATCTTCCAGAATTTCTCAGGATATGCCAACCGATAGTACAGTTGTTTATAATCCCTGTCCGTCAGATTCCTCTCTTTATTATAACTCTCAAGAAGCATATCACCAAGTGTCTGCGACCAGTTATTTTTTTCCAAAAGCTTACGCATGAATAAATATAGGTCACGCACCGGATAATCCCTTACGCATTTTTCAAAATTAAGTAAGACACTCCCTGAATCTGTCTGCATAATATTATGGTACTGATAATCGCCATGACACACAATAGGAAATTCGTAAGAATCTTCCTCATAGGCATAATAACGCAATTCATCAGTAATTTGCAAGGCATTATTCATGAAATAATCATAATGTTTCATTAAATAGATCTCAAAATCCGTTTTCTGGCTCTTTTCCCGCAAAAATTTTCTGACCTTTTTTAATTCCCGATTATGCTTCTCATATTCCTTTTCAACTAGGTAAACCGGCTGCTCACTCAGCATATCACACCTCGACAGATCGGAAACACTGTGAAGTTTAGCCAGCGTAGACACTGCTTTCCGGCATTCCTCCAAATCCCTGTGATTACATTCTCTGCCGTCACAATATGTCTTAACGATATATGCAACCCTGTCCTGATCGTATACGATCAACTCATTCTCTTTTGTCCGCAGGATAGACTCCACCTGCACAATGCCGCTTTCATTAATATGTTTTAACAGATAATCCTGAAATTCCACTTTGTCGGCAGGTCCGCAATATTCTTTTAGGATAAGCAATCCCCGATCCGAGTCGCATAGAATCGCTCCTCTTCCCTTCCATGTCCGATTTACCTCTATCTCATATTGCTCCAATAAGCTGACTGCTCTGTCATTCACACGAATACCCCCCGCTTTGTCGTCTATCCTATCTTATGTGAAGCGGTCGGAAAGTATGAAAAAAACATAACATCTTAAATTAATTTGCCATTCCGTATCTTTTCTTCGGATATCCTCAGTAATTCCTCCCGAGTGTTACGCTCTGGATCATCCAATACAATCTCCAATAATTCATGAAGAAGTTCTCCGATCTTCCTGCCCGGCGGCATACCAAGCGCAATCAGATCATTGCCTGTCACCGCCATATCCTTTAGACCTAAGCACTCCCGTCTTAAGCAGATTTCATCGTATATTTCTTTGATCAGAGCAAGTTTCTGAAGTTTCTCCTCCCTCATATAATCGCTCTGCGCGAGAACATCAGCGCGTTGCACGGCAAAAAGCATCGGAAAAATATCTTCGCCTATATGATTGACCGCACGCCTGACGCTGCTCTTTGTCAGTCCGATTTCCTGATCGTGATAACGCACGATTTTTATAACTTTATCCATTGTATCATTGTCAAATTTCAGACGCCGCAAAACTTTTCTCGCTATTTTCTCACCCACGGCGGCATGTCCTTTATTGTGAGTAATTCCCTCCTCATCTATCGTCAGGGTCTGCGGCTTGCCAATATCATGAAAAAGCATACCGAGACGCAAAACTTTATCCGGCTCTATCTCCTGCATGGAATGCAGAATATGCTCTCCGACACTGTAGCAATGATGAGGATTGTTCTGCGCCGTCTTCATACAAAGATCAAATTCCGGCAAAATCTGTGCCGTGATACCTGTCTCATAAGCCGTGCGCAGATAATCCGGATGCGGTGAGACCACCAGCTTAACAAGTTCCGCCTGAATGCGCTCCGCGCTGATGAGCTGCAGATTCGGTGCAAGCTTACGAATGGCATCTTTTGTACCTTCCTCAATCTGATATCCCAACTGCGCTGAAAATCTGACCGCCCGCAGCATACGCAGCGCGTCCTCCGTGAAACGTTCCTGCGCATTACCGACACAGCGAATCACACCCTGTCGTATGTCCTCCATGCCACCAAAAATATCCACCAGCCCGTCCCGCTCGTTATATGCCATGGCATTGATCGTAAAATCCCGGCGTTTCAAGTCCTCTTCCAGACACGCGGTAAAAGTGACCTCTTTAGGATGCCTGCCATCTTCATAATCACCGTCTATACGATATGTAGTCACCTCGAAGCCTTCTTTATCAAGCATAATCGTCACCGTACCATGCTTGATACCGGTATCGATCGTCCTTGGAAAAAGATCTTTCACTTCCGCCGGCTTTGCTGATGTCGTGATATCCCAGTCATTAGGAACTCTTCCCATCACGCAGTCCCGTACACAGCCGCCCACCGCATATGCCTCGAAACCTGCTGCCATCAGTGTATCTATAATTTTATTTACTTTATCGGGTAACTGTATCTGCATGTGAACTCCTTCTATTCATAAATGCTAATCTGTTCTTTCCGTAAATTCTCCAGATACGATTTTCTATGGAATCGTTTCTACAGAAGTAGCTTCCAATGGAGCTGCTTCTACAGATGCGATTTCCTATGGAATCGCTTCTGTTAGTATTTTATCACAAAAAACAGAAGTTGCACTAAGATACTTATACAGCAGCTTAGTGCAACATTTAAAATTTTGGTATTTTAGAATTTGTCTGCTTTTAACCAATACTCGGTCCTTTAAAAATATTATTTACGTCCTCGAGATGGACATCCGGCTTCTCATCATCCGCCGCCAATGAATTGACTAATTTATCCAACTCATTCTGGGACATCACACCTCGGTTTCTCTCAATAAATTCTTCTTTCTCGTCGTCTGTCATATCCACAAAACGATCCATCGCCTCACGATTCGTCGTGATCGCTAATCCTAAATTTAATGGTAAGTCATTATAATCCATCCTGCTCCCATCCTTCCTGTACATGGCAATACTTTATGTTTCTTTTTTAGCATGCACAGGATATCTGGGAAATATACATGATTGAATAAGCAGCCATGTATACAAATAGAACTCTGCCAATTCTAGGATAACGTAGCAATTCCTTTTAACCGGATGTCTTCACAAGATGCGCCGACCAGAATCTCATAGTCTCCGGCATCCGCAATGAACTCATGTAAATGCTCATCAAAATATGCGAAATCTTCCTGTTTTAAAGTCAGACTTACTTTTCTGGATTTACCCGGAGCCAGCTCGACTTTGGTATATGTTTTAAGTTCTTTATCGGGTCTGTCTGTCTTAGATGCTATGGGTGCTACATAAACCTGCACTACTTCTGAGCCGACCCGTTTACCTGTATTTTTAACGGTAAAGGTCAATTTGACATCTCTGCCCTTCTCTGTCTTCAATGTGAGTCCGCTGTAATCAAACTCCGTATAGGATAAACCGTGCCCGAAACAGAACGCAGGAGCAATATGCTGTCTGTCAAAATGCCGATAACCGACGTACAAGCCTTCCTCCAGTTTAATCTTGCCCCACACACCGAACTGTCCGTTCTTGGCAGTGGCACAATCTTCATACTTCTTCGGGAATGTCTCCGCAAGTTTACCAGACGGATTAACATCACCGAAAATGATTTTCGCAAAGGCATTTCCTGTCTCCATACCCGCATAATAACTCCACAGAATAGCCGATGCTTTATTTCTCCAAGGCATTTCTACCGGAGAACCTCCGACGAATGTCACGATCAAATCTTTTCTTACATCCAAAAGCGCGTCGATCAGGATATCCTGCTCATATGGCAGCTTCATGTCAGACCTGTCAAAACCTTCACTGTCAATATCATGATTCAGACCGCCCACGAAGATGACTGCGTCGGCATCTTTTGCCGCCTCGATCGCCTGCGTAAAGAGCGCTTTATTTTTCTCATGGATCTCAGCTTTCTCTTTCTCTATCTGCGCCAGACGTTCTTCTTCTCCCTTGCGGTGCATCTCCTGCATGTTTGCTTCATCTCGGACTGCCATTCCAATATCCGTATCTTTCAGATCATCCAGACTGTCCGCCTGCCAGTTATGATCAAAGGTCTTCGGCTTATCCGGCACATGGTAGCCCTTCAGATATTGAACTTCTGTGTTCCCACCCAGGTATGTCTTAAGACCCATAAGCGGACAAATTTCATACAGCGCTTTGATCTCCGCACTCCCGCCGCCGTCTGAATGAATCTTAGCCGCATTCTGTCCGATCACTACCAGCTTCTTAATCTTCCCTGCGTTAAGCGGCAGTGTGTGATTTTCATTTTTTAATAAGATCATAGATTCTTCTGCAGTACGCAGAGCCATCTCTCTATGCTCCGCTGTATTGTAAGAACCTGCTTTACGCTCTTCGGTATGCTTACCGATCATCTTAAGGCGGAACATCATTCGCAGAATATTGCGCACCTTGGCATTAACGGTTTCCTCTGATATCTCGCCTTTCCGAATTGCTTCTTTCAACGGATTTGCAAGTTTGTACTCATCAAAATCCGGAAATACCGACATCTCTATATCCATAGAACATTCTGCTGCTTCTTTTGTCTTATGCACACCGCCCCAGTCGCTGATCACAGTTCCGTCAAATCCCCACTCATTACGCAGAACCAGATCCAACAGATTCTTGTTCTCACAACAATGATAACCATTGATCTTGTTGTACGCGCCCATGATCGAGTAAGCATGTCCTTCCTGCACTGCTGCCTTAAATGCCGGAAAATAAATCTCATACAATGTTCTGACATCAATTTCTTCATCGACCATCAAACGGTCTGTCTCCTGTCCATTAGCTGCAAAATGTTTTACACACGCCGCAACATCATTTTCCTGAACACCTTTGACAAACGGCACCGCAAGAGTTGCCGTAAGCTTCGGATCCTCGCTCATGTACTCAAAGTTTCTGCCGCATAACGGACTGCGCTTGATATTGATACCCGGAGCCAGTATAACATCCTTGCCACGGCCTCTCGCCTCCGCGCCCAGAACATGTCCCATTTCATAGGCTCTGTAAGGATTCCATGTAGACGCCAGCGCACTGTTGCTCGGCAGGTAAGATACATTATCATCGTTGTTGCCCGCCGGAATCCATCTGTCACGCATGAACTCTGCTCTGACACCCATCGGACCGTCAGAAGTCATAACCCCCGGAATTCCCAGACGTTCCACTCCACCCGATTGAAAAAGGGATGCCCCGTGAAGCATAGAAATTTTCTCATCCAATGTCATTTTGCCGAGAAGTTTCTCGATCTCTTTTTCCATTTTTTTGTCATTCTTTTTTGTGTCCGCCTTCATAATCATAATTCCTTTCCGATATTCATATCCCATTTTAGGGAAGCGGAAACGATCTGACTTCTGCCGTTTCACACTCCCCTAAATTGCAATTCTAATAAATACAGTATATCGGGAAATTTCATGATATACAATCGATTTTTATTGTAATTATTATAGCATTTTTATAGTAATTAGTTCATTTTCCCCAACTATCTCTTCTCGGGAATCCAGACTCTCATCTGATTTAATCCACGGTTTCCCCATGTATAATAAGGAACCAGTGTAACCGTACATTCTTTCTCTTCAGGTGCCTCATAACTGTAAAGGTCTTCACTGACAGTCTCTCTATACCCTTCCGCATATAATTCCTGTATTCCGCATAACTTATCCGGAAGGTATTCGCTGACTGTGATCACGCCGCCCTTTTTCAGAGAAAGGGAAAGTACATCGTTCTCATTATCGGCTCCTTCTGCACAGTAGATCAACGGTCCACGCTCTACCGCCACCTTACCGGTATTGGCAGATACTTTGTTACATGTATAGACTTTGCGGACAGACATATCAAATTCCACTGTCACTACATCTTCCGCTTTAAAGTCCATGTGAAGAACTGCATATCCGTTTTCCATCTCATATTTAGCCGGCTTTCCGTTGATGCAGATTGCAGTCTTCTCACTCCATGCCGGAACACGGATCGCCAACGGCACTGACATTGTCTCTTTCTCCGGCTGGAAATGATATTCGATCTTGTTGTCATACGGATACGCTGTCTGCAATGTGATCTTGCCACCAAATGTATCACTTAAATCGAGAGTTCCTCCTATAAACAAATTGGAAAACAGTTTGCCCGGCATCACATGCCATGCATATTCCGCCACAGAAGTCAAAAGCCTTGCCACATTAGGCGGGCAGCAGGCGCAGGCAAACCATTTCGGTCTGACAGGCAGCGCATGTTTATGTGTCTGCGCTTCCCCGGAAATACCCGGAAGCGCCTCCAACGGATTTACATAGAAAAACTTGTGCCGTCAAGCTGCATACCTGCCAGTACACAATTATACAAAGCGCGCTCCATCACATCCGCATACTTGCTGTCTCTTTCCAGATATAACATCTTATTAGAGAAAAAGATCAATCCGATCGCTGCACACGTCTCTGCATATGCCGTGTCATTCGGCAGATGGTAATCCTTTGTAAATGCCTCTCCCTCATATGCGGAACCAATCGCACCCGTTACATACATTCTGCACTTTGTAATATTGTTCCAGAGAATCTTGCACGCCTCCGCCAGACTCGCATCGCCTGTCTCCATAGCCGCATCCGCCATTCCGGTATAAAGATAGACCGCTCTGACCGCATGTCCCACTGCTTTGTTCTGCATTCTTACAGGTGCCGCATTCTGGGCATATTCTTTATCTTCCGGATGATTACCCCATACCGACCACTTATTTCTCTGTTTCTCCTGTTTAAAATAATCGCTGTTGACACCTCTCACATTGATAAAATGAAGTGCAAGCTCTTTATATTTCTCTTCTTTCGTACAACGGAATAATCTCATAAGCGCAAGTTCTATCTCAGGATGTCCCGGATATCCTTCTGCGCCTTCCTCGATAAAATGTTTATAGATATGATCCGCCATACCGCACATGATCTCCAAAAATCTTGACTTACCGGTACACTCCGCATAGGCTACCGCCGCCTCGATCATATGTCCTGCACAATACAATTCATGTGCCTCGTGAAGATTCGTCCATCGCTTATCCGGCTCTTTCACTGTAAAATAAGTATTCAGATACCCGTCTTCCTGCTGCGCTTCCCCGAGCAGTTCGATAATCTCATCGCATCTTTTTTCAAGTTCCGCGTCAGGCTGCTGCGCTAATGAATATGCAGCACCTTCCAGCCATTTGGCTACGTCACTGTCCTGAAATACCATGCCGTAAAATTCACCGTCACATTTTCCTGTACGCAGCTTCTCCGCCGCCATACGGAAATTCTCGATACAATGGCTTTTTTCCGCCCCTTCGATCCGGTCATTTAAGGCATTCTCCTGATATGGAAGTACTACTTCCTTCACAAGCTTTTCATATCTACCCCAGAAACCGTCTGTTACCTCAAATTTTTTGACTAATTTTACATCACCCATTTTGCTGTACCTCCATACATCATATATAGTCTGTAATATGTATTATAATCATATTATGTATCATATAAAATGGATATATGTCTGAAATATTTGTATTATTTTCCGATCAAATTCCCGGTATATATTCTTTTCGATAATCTCTGGGCGTACATCCTTTTTCCCTGTGAAATATTTTGCTAAAGTAAAATACATCTGAATACCCTGTCAGCATTGCAATCTCAGTAATAGATTTGTCTGTCGTCGCCAAAAGCTGTTCCGCCTTGCGCAGCCTCAATGTATACTGATATTCCTTGATTGTTTGTCCAGTAGCATTTTTGAACAATGTGCCCGCATATTTATATGATAATCCACATACTTTACCAATATCTTCCGAGGTAAATCCTTCTATATAGTGTTTATTAATGTATTCTCTAATCTGCCTCACATATGTGCTTTCCACATCATCTCTCTGTGCGTTCTGTCTGCTCTCCAGCATAATCTGCCACAATTTTACAGACGTCTGTGGTATATCTCCATGTACATGTGCGTCTATTAATTTTTGAAAATAGCTCCTGATGCAATCTGTTCCGGTACAGTCCGTTAATTTGGGAATAACAATATATTTTTCACTCTCTGCTCTGTCCAGACACACTTTCGTATCATAAAAAATATTCTCAGGAAGTTCACCCATCTGTTCCTGTGGTTCTTCGCAGTAAAAATGCGCATAATACCATGACGAGCCCTGTTCAAAAGGTTTTTCGCCCCAATGATGCAAACCGCTCTTTAAGAAAAAAAGCTGATGCGGCATAATCCGATAGCATATTCCATCCTCTATAATTTCCATAGAACCTTGCAATAAGTAGATTGCCACATGAAAAGGTGCGGTTCTGTCTGCATGGATCATAGTCCCCAAATTAATGCTGTAATCAGCCTCACACACAAAAGGCATCGCGTTACATGGTATCTTAAGCAGATGATTATCCATTATTTCTCCCAACTTCCTCGAAAATTCTTATATGAATTATTGACAACTACCTATAAAATGTTGTATTATCTTAATTGGTTCACAGAAACGAAGCGTGGCTCAGTTTGGTAGAGCGCTGCGTTCGGGACGCAGAGGTCGCAAGTTCGAATCTTGTCGCAACGACTCTTGGCAG
>JAAGKN010000096.1_pt1 | contig 121545 bp, 98 predicted proteins | sample 6206371 | NCBI WGS metagenome assembly JAAGKN01 (sample SAMN11533720, study PRJNA540317) | gut metagenome | isolation source: fecal pellets from male and female animal of same cohort | host: Peromyscus leucopus | place: USA:CA | collected 2017
CAGAACAGGACTCGAACCTGCACGCCTCGCAGCACTCGCACCTGAAACGAGCGCGTCTACCATTCCGCCACCTGGGCTTGTTGCGTTGGTTTGCGAATGCAAAGTTAGGGATTTAATTTGACTTTGCCAAATTTTTTGCGGTTTTCAACCGCTTTTTTGTTTCTTTGTCTTGCGTTCTGCTTTGTCTCGTGTTTTACTGCGTCCTTTGTTCGTCTGTGTTGGCCCGCTTTCTCCTATTTTATTTAGTGTTTTCCTGCGTTGCTCTGCTTTGTCCTTAGTTCCGCCGCTTTTCCCTACTATGTTCTGCATTGTCCTTAGTTCAGCAGCGTTATCCCTTTTGTCCAGTGTTATTCTTTTTGTTCGGCGTTTTCTTGCGTTATTCTGCTTTCCTCAGGAGGGTGTTGCATCTATTATCGAAGTTCTTCATTCTTTCTTAACGAAAAACTTGATTAGTGGATTTTGGGTAGAGTTGATTGGGTTGGGGACTGGCGGGTTTCCCTTAGATCAGGCGGAAGGATTGGCGGTGGAGTGGGGTCGGACCGAGTTTTGCTATTGCTTCGCGGTGGGCTTTTGTGGGATAGCCTTTGTTTACCTCCCATGCGTAGCCCGGATATTGGGCGGCGAGGGATTCCATTAGTTCGTCGCGGTGTGTCTTTGCCAGAATGGAGGCCGCTGCTATCGACATATATTTTGCGTCTCCTTTCACTACTGTTGTATGAGGAATGTCGCGATATGGCTTGAAGCGGTTGCCGTCTACAAGTATGTGTTGCGGAGTTACGCTGAGGGCATCAAGGGCTCTCTGCATGCCGATTATGCTGGCGTTCAGTATATTGATGCGGTCTATCTCTGCGGCATCAACCATCACTACAGCCCAGGCCAGAGCGTTCTCCTCTATAAAGGGACGCAGACGCGCACGTTTCTTCTCAGAAAGCTGTTTGCTGTCGTTGAGTTCCGGACATTCGAAATCTGGAGGGAGTATCACGGCCGCGCAACTCACGGGTCCGCAGAGGCAACCCCTGCCGGCTTCGTCGCATCCGGCTTCCACAATGCCGGGAATCATGAAATGCTGCAGTGAGGCGGGCATGTGTTGAATAAAATCAGATGCTTCTGGAGATGGTGAATTCGAGGATGTCGATGAGCGACTGTTTCCAGTGGCTATCGGGATAGCATGACAAAAGACCGATGGCGTTTGTCTGCATCTCGCGCATGCGGGAGTAGGCATAGTCTATGCCGCCGTTATCTCGGGCAAAGGCAAGCAGAGTCTCGATATCCTGATTTGAAAGAGGACCTTTCATGATCAGTTCTTTCATCTCGCGTGATTTCTCTTCAGGGGCATTGGCAAGGGCATAGAGCAGGGGGAGAGTCACTTTCCCCTCGCGCAGATCGTTGCCTGTGGGCTTACCAATGAGTTGATTGTCAGAATAGTCGAATATGTCGTCCTTGATCTGGAAACAGAGTCCGAAATACTCTGCAAAGTCCACAAGGTTAGCATATTCCTCAGGCTTGGCTCCGGCAGCCTCGGCTCCCATCTTCGCGCAGTTAATGAAGAGAGACGCTGTTTTCTTTCTGATCATTGAGAAATAGCTCTCTTCATCGAAATGATGGTCGCGAGCGTTGCATATCTGGTCTACTTCTCCAAGCGAGAGCTCCTTGCCGAGATCGGAGAGGAATGATACGATCGAGATGTTGCGGGTGCGGATACTTACCGCCAGAGCGTTTGACACGAAGAAGTCGCCGACGAGCACAGCGATATGGTTACCCCATTCATTGTTGATAGTGGCCCTGCCCCGTCTCAGGGAAGTTTCGTCTACCACATCATCGTGAATAAGGGAAGCGTTGTGGAGCATTTCAAGAGCGGCGCCTGCATGGAGCACGTCACGATTCACGTTCCCAAACAGTCCTGCGCTGAGAATCACCATGATAGGCCTGATCTGCTTCCCTTTGGAAAGGAGATATGAAGTCACAACCCTATTCATGAGCTCATTCGGTGTGAAAAGGGCTTCATGAATAATGTTGTTCATCTCTGCCAGCTCCTCATGGAGCCTGTTTTGTATGAGTGATAGCTGGTCCATATTCAATTTCACTGCAAATTTAATAAAATCTCTGCAACAACACTCGTTTATCGTGATTATTTTGCTAAATTAGCCGAAAAATTAGTCGCAATGAACGAGAAACGCCTGTTCCTTTTAGACGCATATGCGTTAATATTCCGCGCGTATTATGCTTTGATAAAGATGCCCCGTCTCACTCAGGACGGATTCAATACTTCCGCCATTTTCGGATTTGTCAACACTCTCGAGGAGGTGTTGCGCAAGGAGAAACCATCCCATATAGCCATATGTTTCGATCCCGCCGGACCCACCTTCAGGAGTGAGGCCGATGCAAGCTATAAGGCCCAGCGTGAATCCACCCCTGAAGACATAAAGTTATCGGTGCCTATTATCAAGGAGATAATCAGGGCCTACAATATCCCTATCCTCGAAGTGGAGGGGTTTGAGGCCGACGACGTGATCGGCACTATGGCGAAGCGTGCCGAGAAGGAGGGATTCACCACCTACATGATGACCCCCGACAAGGATTTCGGTCAGCTCGTGAGCCCGACAGTGCTCCAGTATAAACCCTCCTACAGAGGTCAGGATTTCGAGATACGTGGCGAAGAGGAGGTGTGTGCCCGCTACGGCATTGAACGCACAAGCCAGGTGATCGACCTTCTCGCACTCATGGGAGACAAGATCGACAATATTCCGGGATGTCCCGGAGTAGGGGAGAAGACCGCCATAAAGCTGATAACGGAATTCGGCAGTGTGGAGCAGCTTCTTGAGAACATCGGAAGTCTTAAGGGTGCTCTCAAGAAGAAAGTAGAGGAGAATGCCGAGCAGATACGTGCTTCTTATTTCTTAGCTACAATCCGCACGGACGTGCCTGTAGAGGCCGATCCTGAATCGCTGGTGCGCAAGCCGGAAGACACAGAACGGCTGTTTGCCATATTCAAGGAACTTGAGTTCAAGACCCTCCGCGACAGAGTGTCACGACGTCTGGATTCAGCCCGTCAGGATGTGAAGGAAGTAAAGGCAGACTCTTTCCCGTCGTCGCTTTTCGATTTCGACACACCCGGAAATGTCCCCGAATCATCGCCTCTCGAGATACAGACAGCCGAGACCTCCGGACTCAGCTGGAGAGTGGTGCGCGGAAAGGAGGAGGCAGGGAAGCTTGCTGAATCCCTTTTCCCTGTGAAACGCTGCGGCATCTGCTTCGTGGCGGAGGGTGAGAATGATATGGATTGCCTGATAAAGGGTGTGGCGGTAGCCTGTTCTGAAAGTGAGGCTGTATATGTTCCGGCTGATGACGCGGAGTGTATGGCAGTTGTGCTTGACACCCTTTCGCGCAATGACATCCTGAAGATAAGCGCTCAGGTGAAAAGAGACTATGTGCTCGCCAGCCGTTTGCGAACAGATGAAGCTCCCGCAATTGTAAATTATAACGATATTTCTGTAGCTCATTATCTCCTGCAGCCGGAGATGCGGCATGATGTGGAAACTCTTTCGGCTCTCTATCTCAATTATTCCTGCCGCCCCGCGCCGGTGTTGACTGCCAAACGAGGCTCCAAGACTCCACCTGCCGGTGAAGAGGAGATAGCAGCCTGGGCCACGGAGAGAGCCGTGGTCACCATGCGTCTGGAAGCACCGCTTTCCAAGGAGATCGAAAACGAGGGGATGCTCAGTCTGCTCAACGAGGTGGAGTTGCCACTCTCCACAGTGCTTGCGGAGATGGAGATTGCCGGCGTCAGAATAGACGTGAAGGCTCTTGATGAAGCAGCGCGTGATCTTGAAAAGAGACTTGCGGAGATCGAGAAAGATGTGTATGAGCTTGCCGGAGAGGAGTTTAATGTAGGCTCGCCGGCAAAAGTGGGCGAGATACTCTTCGATAAACTCCAGCTTGATCCCAAAGCCAAGAAAACAAAGACCGGACAGTATTCCACAAGCGAGGATGTACTTGAGAAGGTGGCCCACAAGAATCCGATAGTGGGAAAGATCCTTGAATACCGACAGCTCAAGAAGCTCCTGAGCACATATCTCACCGCCCTCCCGGCCGCCATAAATCCGGCCACCGGAAAGGTGCATACCGTCTACAACCAGACAGTCACCGCCACCGGCCGCATATCCTCCTCCTCGCCAAATCTTCAGAACATCCCTGTGAGGGAAGACGAAGGGCGTGGCATACGGAGAGCCTTTATCGCCGATGACGGACATCTGTTCCTCTCGGCAGATTATTCACAGATTGAACTGCGTCTTGTGGCTGATTTCGCCAACGACGAGACCATGCTCGATGCTTTCCATAACGACAAGGATATCCACTCCATCACGGCCGCAAAGATCTATCACAAGTCACCGGAAGATGTAAGCGCCGATGAGCGCCGACATGCCAAGACTGCGAATTTCGGCATCCTTTACGGCATCTCGGCATTCGGTCTTGCATCCCGTCTGGGTATACCCCGTTCTGATGCTAAGGAACTTATCGACAATTATTTCGCCACATTCCCGACGATAAGGAAATATATGAGCGATGCCGTTGAGAAGGCCCGTGAAAACGGATATGTGTCAACCGCCATGGGCCGCAAGCGCCGTCTTCCCGACATCAACAGCAAGAATCCTGTGGTGAGAGGCTATGCCGAGCGTAATGCCGTCAATGCCCCCATACAGGGAGCTGCCGCCGATATAATAAAGGTGGCTATGGTTGACATTTTCCTGAAGATGAGGGAGAAGAAAATGAAATCGAAGATGATCATGCAGGTGCACGACGAACTCAACTTCGACGTGGTGGCAGAGGAACTTCCGGAGATGCAGCGCATAGTGACCGAGGGGATGGAGAACGCCTATTCCGGCCGCGTGCGTCTCACAGCCTCATGCGGAGTGGCCACCAACTGGCTCGATGCCCATTGAGACAGAGGTGAGTCCTGTGGAGATCAGGAATTAACTTTTACGGAAGATTTGTATTCTGCCGGGTTCACACCGAATTGCTCCTGAAAATACCGGGCAAAGTGGGATCTGGATGCAAATCCAACGTTACAGCATGCTTCATTCACAAGATATCTTTCCTCTCTTATCAGGCGAGCGGCTTCGTTTAGCCTTATGCGCTTGATAAGAGCATTGGGAGTCATATCCGCCACGGCCTTAAGCTTTGTGAAGAGCCCTGTTCTGGAGACGCCCAGTTCCTTGGCGAGAAGGTCAACGTTAAATTCCGGATTTGAAAGATGTTGCATCACTGTGTCTTCAAATTTCTTAAGAAATTCGTTGTCAATACGTGAGTTTGGCACAAGCTCTACCGCCTGGGCATCAGGGTTGCTGCAGAAATTCCTTCTGAGCTGCCGGCGTATCTTAAGAATGCCTTTCACCTGAGCCTTCAGAACATCGGATGAGAAAGGTTTGGAGACATAAAGATCTGCTCCGTTCTCAAATCCTTCGATATAATCCCGGTTTTCCACTTTTGCCGTGAGCAGCACCACAGGTATATGGCTTGTGGTGAAACTTGTCTTTATTCTCCGGCATAATTCAATTCCATCGATTTCGGGCATCATGACATCGCTCACAACAATATCAAATGAATTCTCCGCCAGGAACTGCAGGGCAATTTTTCCGTTTGATGCACAAGTGACGTCATATTCCTCCTGGAAAACGGTTCGCAGGAAATTGAGAAGTTCAGAATTGTCTTCCACAATCAGGATCCGGTCTTTCACATTTTCAGGGATCGGATTGTCGATTGCAGGCTTCATCACCTCCGCGACGGTCGAGGTTTTCTTGATAAACATAGAACCGTCATCCGCTTTCGGCAGACTCACGGAGAACTCGGATCCCCTTCCCGGCGTGCTTTTCAGTTGAATGCTGCCATTCATCAGCTCCACATATTTTCTTACGAGAAGCAGTCCTATCCCGGTGCCGATATTGTCCTGAGGCCGGGCCTCCGCCACCTGATAAAAGGGTTTGAAGATTTTCTCCTGTTCATCCTTGTCAATCCCCAATCCGTTGTCTTTTACAGTTATGCGGAATGAATCATCGTCTGATTCTTCAAGATCGATCCAGATATGATCTCCCGTAAATTTCAAAGCGTTTGACAAAAGATTGTCAATCACATGATGGAGTGCATCGGAGTCTGCCATTGCCGGACACTCGTCCTGTGGAATATTGATCACAACATTAATGCCTTTGGCTTCAGCCAGAGGAAGAATGTTCTTATACATCTCAAGTATTTCCTGCCTGAGATCAACAGGGTGCAGGTCGACCGTAACACATCCGGATTCCATTTTCCTGAAATCCATCAGTCTGTTCACGAGGCTGAGCAGACGCTGGCCGTTACGGGCGATCACATTCAGAGTGGGCAATTCATCGCTTACCGTCCTTTTTGATTTCATCACAGATTCGAGGGGTGTCAGAATCAAGGTCAGCGGTGTGCGTATCTCATGCACCATGTGGGTGAAGAAGTCAATTTTACTTTGATAAAGTTCCTTGTCCTTTTGTGCGGTCATTATCCTCAGTTCTTGCTGCTGTTTCCTTTTCATTCTGCTATAGAAAAGGAATAGCAGAGATATGACCAGCAATCCGTAAATAATTTTCATGGGGAAAGAGAACCACCATGGAGGAAGCACTTCAATGGGGAAAGACAGAGAATCCTCATTCCATCCTCCGGCACCGTCTGAAGCCCTGACAAGGAAATTATATTTGCCCGGAGGCAGATTGGTATAGCTTACACGACCGTCGGCCGGTCCGTCATTCCAGTCGGGATCAAAGCCATCGAGTTTGTAAAGGAAATTGTTCCGAGAGGGATTCATATAGCTCAACACAGCCACGGAAATGCTGAAAATCGAATGCTCATGTCCAATAGTCAGATGATCCGAATATGCCAGTGACGAAGTCAGGGGAGAGCCTTCGGCATCCACTGAAGCTCTTCTGTTGAAAAGAGACAGATCGGTAAGAATCACTTTCGGATCATTGGCTCTGAACTCGAATCCTTCAGGATTGAATTCATTAAAACCATTTTTCCCTCCTATAAGAATAGTGCCATCGGAGAGTTTTATCCCGGAATTAGGAAGAAAAAGATTGTCCTGAAGTCCTGAATCGCGTTTGAAAGTCTGTATTTTCCCGGTTCTCGGGGTGTAACAATAAAGACCGTTGCTTGTTGTTAACCAAAGATTCTCGCCTTCAGGAATAATCTTGTTGACCACTCTTATTGAAGGAGGCAGAGGCGCTCTTTCAAAATGCTGTTTTTCAGGCAGGAATCTTAACAGACCCCATCCGTCGGTTCCAAACCACAGGTTTCCATCCCGGTCTTCCGCTCCGGTTGAGATCTTGTATGTGGGTAATCCGCAGTCCTTGCTGTATTTTTCAGACTGAGTGGTAAACTGAGTCCATTTCCCGTTTTCAGGATCCATCCTGAAAAGACCCTGATTTAAAGAGCAGGCATATATGTGGCCGGAACTGTCTTCGAAAATATATTCCACATCGGCATGATTCAGATCGAATACCCGCTCGAAATCATCGGTGTCCCTCCGATATTTGTTCAGCCCCTTCGTTGTGCCGATCCATATATTCCCCCTGCTGTCTCTGAATAATGCATAAATGCTTGATGAATACAGGGAATTGGCATCCTGCCCCCCTTTATAGTTTTTAAATCCGTAAGTAGACAGGTCAAGAATGTCGAGACCTCCCATATACATCCCGATAAACAGTTTGTCGCCGTCCTGAAGCAAGGCGTGAGTGTTATGATACGTCAGGCCGGCATCTGAGGAATTGTTAAAAGACTTGAATGAATTATCTTTACGGTTCCATAAGAAAAATCCCGCATCATCAGATCCTATCCAGGCGTTATTATTGTCGGCTTCTGCAAATACGGAAATGATTCTTGCCGGAAGTCCTGAATTCAGATGGCTGTAATGAGCGAACTGACGGTGGGTATGTGGAATATAGTTCACACCCCCGAAATAGGTTCCGATCCATAGCCCTTTCTCATTGTCTATGAAGAGTGAATGCAGATAATTGTCGTTTAGATTATCAGGAATTCTGAGATTGGCTTTGTGGGTAGTGGTTATGCCGGTTGCAGGGTCGTAGACAGTAAGTCCCTCATCCGAGGCTATTATCAGTGCTCCGGAATCCTGTTGCACCATCTGTCTTATCTGAAATACGTTATGTCCCTTGGGGGAAAGGATATGCTCCCAATTGTCCGCATTGCTGTCGAAACGGTACAGACCGTCAACACACCCTATCCAGAAATTCCTTTTGCTGTCTTCAAGCAGCGAGATTGTGCCTTTGGGAGAAGATTTCACCGGGATAAAAATATTCTCTTTATCATCAAATCTGCTTATCCCCTCTTCCGGACTCGCCACCCAAATTGTGCCGTTGTGATCTTCCAGTGCATGAGTTATCACATCTGAATTAATACGTCCGGTGGCCACATAATGGCTTGTCTCCCCCGATTCCTGATTGTGGCAGAACACTCCGTTTCCGGCAGTAGTGATCCACATCCTACCCTTTGAATCGAACAAAATATCACTCACCGGCGACATTATCCTCATGCCGTCCTTTTCTATAGGAGAACTAAAGAATTTTTCCTTTTTCAGATCGAAGACTGCGAGTCCCATATCGCTTCCGATCCAGAGTTTTCCGTCAGAATCTTCTTTTATGGCATAGATCACCTGTCCGAGAGTCTTGACTTCCGGGTCTCTCCAGATCGATATGTTGTTTCCATCGTAACAATGAACACCGTCAATTGTCCCGAACCACATTCTTCCAAGATCGTCTTGAGTGATGCTATATATGGCATTTGATGAAAGACCGTCATCTATAGTGAGATGGCGCACGTGGCGGGTGTGGGCGGAAGATGCTCCACAGCAGACTAAGATCAACAGAAAAAGAATGTGCAAACGATTAATCATAGATGTCAGAAATAATCGCAAGTTCATGATCGGTTTAAGAAAAGTTTCACGGTATGGTTTCTGCAAAGATAATACATATCCGGCATGTCTGCAACTGAAAACGCGGAGAATGCGAGCACATTCTCCGCGTACGGTCCCGGCTTACACAATGGCAATTGCCAGGTGCATAAAATGAACCTAATTACCTGTCAGATCACTCTGGCTGATTTTTGGGAGTTTTTGGGAAGTCTCAGCATGACGGAGGAAACCGTATTCCCTTTCACATCAGTAGTGACGGTAGTTCTGATTTTTTCTCCGTCAGATTCTATGAAATCATGATTTCCCATAAATGAGGCATGCCACATGAGATCGGTGTCGGTGTCGTTTTTAATTTCGGAAGACTTCATCCCGTCATGACGAAGGGAAATGAAGCCGTCGAATACCGGCACGTTCTTTATTTCGCAGACATTGCCGTCCACTCTCGAAACAGAGGATATGCTTTTGTCGGAGGCCGACGGTTTCAGTCCCATGGCCCCGCACACAATGCCTTCCACAAGTCCGTATGACACTTCCGGATATTCAGAACGGTTGGTTGATGGAAGAGTAGTAAGGAAACGGTAGGCCTCCTCATTATATCCCAGATCATAAAACAATGCCGGGAATGCCGACATGTTTTCCACATTCCATTCGCGCGAGAGAATGTCTTCCACACTCGCGTTTTTACGATCTGTCATTCCTGTGGCGTCAAACCAGAGTATAAACGGCACACCTTCGCCACGATAAAATTTTTTCTCTGTAGTCCAGAAGGTATTAAACCGTCTGTTCTCCTCATCCCACCATTTGCTGTCTATTATCTCCCGATAGGCATTTGCCATTGAAGTTGCCTCTGCAGCCTTTGAGGCATCGCCGTTGAAGCTGGCCATTTTCGAATAAGCGTTGAAGCCACCGTGCAGGGCCGCAAGAAGATCTACTCCGAGGGTCAGGCCTCTGAAATTCTCCACATATGAGGGCAGACCACGGCAGGAATGGAAATTGTTAGCCTCGTTGAAGTCAGCCGGCTGATTCATGTAGGGCGGACGGTCCATAATCATGTCAGGCCGGAGCTGCCATCTGTCAAGATATTCATTCACACTGAGATCGTAGAAATTAGTGAAATCCTTGTCGGAGATATAGTCCTTGTCGGCAGTCCATTCATACATTTTGAGACACGCCTGCATTACATCGAAATTGGCGTTGAGGTTATACCAGAACTCAGTGTCGGAGGCATAATCGGCTGGAGCCGGTTTATCGTAACGGTTTATTTCCCAGAAAGAGCAATAGTCGCGGCATTCATTGATGTTCCGGGCAAATTTCCGCATCATGTTCTTGTTGTGTTTCAAAAGACCGAGAATATGGGCACCAACCGACTGATGCGACACATCTCTCATGCAGAACGCCTCTCTCTGGGGAAGAGCTGCCTCATACCATGGGCCGACAGGGTCATCTGAATCATGGGCATAGCTCAGAGCCTTTTCCTTTGCCCAGTCGAAAGACTTCTGCAGGTTTGGATCTGTCGAGGAGAAGACAGCTATCTCTTCCGGCTGGCCTTTAACACTTTCTTTTGTAGCATCATTTCCACAGGAGGAAAGAAGTAATGAAAGACCAAGATATAATAGGGTGATTTTTTTCATAAGATAACAATTATTTGAGAATCATTGCAAATCCACCGCCGGGGGCGAGTTTGATATTCAGCTTTTTGTCTTTGGCGATAACAATCTGTTCTTTTTTATAATCTTTTGCATTCTTGGCCGCGTTGGCTCCGTCTCTAAACATTACGCCTTCGCCCTGTGAGTCTCCGATAAACGAGAGGTCGATGTTCAGTTCGCGGGGATTCCAGTCTGTAATTCCGGCCACATACCAGGTGTCACCCTTTCTTCTTGCTGTGACAATATATTCTCCCATTTTACCGTCCACTATCACAGTCTCGTCCCATGTCGTGGGGACGGAAGCTATGAAATCGCGGCATTCCGGTTCCCTGTCATAGTTGACGGGAGTGTCGCAGAGCATGGTGAAAGGGGAATCAAACACAATGAAGAGAGCGAGCTGACGGCTACGCGTGCCCTGGCTCATGGGTTCATAGTAATTTGCCTGATAAGTCAGTTTCGATCCGTTGTTCATGGCTCCCGGGGTATAGTCCATCGGCCCGGCCACCTGACGGATGAAGGGAATCATGTCTTCATATTCAACCTGATCGAGATCAAGAGAACTCCATTTCATCTGCTCAAGTCCGTTTACACCTTCAAAGTTGAGCACGTTCGGATAGGTGCGGTTTAGCCCGGCAGGCTTGTACATTCCATGCAGGTCGAGAATCAGATTATATTTTGCGCATGTCCTGGCGGCACGGTGCACGAAGTCAACCATCTCCTGGTCATCGCGGTCCATGAAATCAACCTTAAAGCCTTTTACGCCCATGTCGGCATAATGACGGCAAACATTCTCCATATCGCGGTCGAATGCGAGATATCCTGCCCAGAGCACTACATCCACATTTTTGCTTCGTGCATAGGATATTAGTTCGGGAAGATCGATTTCCGGCACCACCTGCATCAGGTCAGCTTTCAGATTGACGGCCCATCCCTCGTCAAGAATCAGATATTCTATCCCGTTTTCAGCCGCGAAATCTATGTATTTCTTATAGGTGTCATTGTTTATCCCCGCTTCAAAGTCCACACCTGTGATATTGCTGTCGTTCCACCATTCCCAGGCCACTTTCCCTGGCTTTATCCAGCTGATATCCTTTAATCTTGAAGGAGAGGCAAGCAGATATGAAAGACTGGATGCCGCAAGATCCCTGTCGTTATCGGTGATTATGGCCACTCTCCACGGGTAGCTTCGGGTTCCGGCTGTCTTTGCTATGAAATTTTCACGTTCCGTCACCTCCATCTGCAGATTGTTATGACCTCCTTGCTTTGAATTCTTAGGATATGCCGCATGGCTTCCCTTCAGCGAGGAGTTGCCGCATCCGGTCATATACAGCCCGGGAAACTGTTCAAGGTCTGACTCTGTGATCGTTACCTTCACATTGTCTCCGAGATCAACGGTCATGGGCAGGAAAATGAGTTTGTCCTTGTCTATCGCAGATAATTTCACTTCATCATATTCATTTTCAAATGAATTGTAGTAGGGATCGATGGCACGGCTTTTTGTGTAGGCCGCATAAGCAGTGGCATCGACCGGGAAGTTATAAATCACTTCTTCATCCTCCACCACGAGGGGTTTCTTTTGAGATGAAGTGAAGCGATAGGCAACGCCGTCATTATAAGCACGGAATTCAACTCCCCATCCTCCTTTGAAATTTATGGTTGCCGAATTATATTCTTCTTCGAGTCGGTCAGCCCTGTAAAAGGGTGATGGAATTTCTGTCTTTACGCTTTTAGTTTTGTATTTTTCCACTTTGGGATTCTTGCCCCAGACTTTGCCGTCAGCAAGAGTCATGGAAAGCGTTGATTCGGAAATGACAGGCATTCCTTTGAAATTGACAGAATAACTGAGGACCTCGCCGACAGAAATATCAGTGTGGATTCTTCCGTCTGGAGAGGATATTTTGTAGACCTTGCCGGCGGCAGCCGAAATGGCAAACATTAGCAAGATGCTTAAAGTAAGATTTCTCATAATTTATGTATTTTTTTGAAATCGAAGGCAGCGGCTGGCATTACAACTTGATTTCTATTGCTTTGCCGCTGTTGACTGTATATTTTCGTGTTTTGTTTCCATTGATTAGGTTAACGCATAACTTATCTCCGTTGATGCGACGCACCTCAATGTCAAAATCCGAACCGAAAGCACGAATATGACGCAGACTCATATGATCCCAGCCGGAAGGAAGATGTGGAGTGAGAGTGAATGATCTGAAACCGGTGGGACGGATGCCGAAAAGACCTTCTGTTATGATTCTTCCATAAAGACCGCTTTCAGCCGAGAGGTGTCTCTGGCTTCCCTCAGGCCATGCCTCAATGGCATAGGGCACATGCTCTCCGAGAAGCCGGGTTTGGGAATAGTCGTGCAGAAAGTCGGTGGCGCGTTTGGTTTCACCTACTGTATAGGCTCCGCGCAGAGCATAAAGCGTGGCACGGTCCCAGAATGTCCGGTCACCCTCTTCTGAGAGCAGTCCGTTCTCTGTCCATAGTCTCGGAGAGAACAGGGCATCGAGTGTCTGCGTGGCACGGTCGTCTATGCCCATTGCAAGAGGGATGCATATCCATGCGCGAAGTTTGTCATTGCCTTCATAATATGCGTATGTCTCGAATCCTCCCATGTCTTTACCGAAATATTTTTCAATGTCAGCACGTAAGGTCTTTGCTTCCGACTGATATTTTTTCCAGTTCTTTATTCCGAGATCACGGGCGAGACAGGAGGCAGATACAAGAGCATCGTAATAGAGAGAGGATGTGCACAGATTGGCGTTGCCGGATTCGAAACGGTTTTCAAGCTCATCCGTGTCGGATTCCACCACTCCGTCTTTGTTCAGTTTCCCTTTGCAATAATCAAGACACCATTCGATAAGGGGCCAGAGTTCACGCCCCTCCTTAAGGTCGCCTCGTGCGAGAGCATAGCGTGAGGCGCCATGTGCTATCATCGCTGCGTCGCCTCTGTCGCCCACACCGTTCCATATGTCAAGACCTTCAGCCACAATTGAGCTCGGGATAGGCTTCATCTCATTGTTCATGAAGCGGGCGAAATGCCTGAATGAATTCAAGGCGGAGGCATTCCCGTAGGCATAGCCCGTGAAGGGGAAGTAAGGGTTGATATACTCTGCCTGGTCGTTGGCCCAGATGGCTGCATAATATGATTCTCCGCCGGGGCCATGCATCGGACCACCTTTCGTGTCATAGATGCTTTCGCACGCTCTGATTTTGGAGAAGGCGAACATACGGTCAATGACAGGATCTGGAGTCTCAAGCACGAGAGTATTCATCCATTCATCCACAAGCTCCGAACGTTTCGCTTTCTCTTTGCCGGCATTTACAGATATTGCGTTTTCCCCGTCTCTCACAGCAGATATGGATGCTGAAAATGAAACTGTGTCGCCAGGAAGAACCGAGAAATAACCATGAGAATCCACGGCTCCGGTTATTTTATAGGATCCGGTCACACCTGATACGGGATCAGTGGAAGAAGACATGCGTGAATCCGCTATTTCCACGGTCATGGGTCTGTCTCCCTTATTGACCAGATTATAAATCTCGATAAGGGCCGGCTGTTCTGTAGAGGGGAAATAATCGCGTATCAATTCATATTTCCCATAATATCCCTGATCAAATTCACTCTTGACCTTAAGAACGCCTTTCAGCGAAATTTCTTTCACCTTCTCTCCGGTCAGGGAACGCCCGTTGACAGTCACCGCATCGATTGGATTCCAGTCATATCGACGCATCAGACTTGCATGGGTGTTGTTGGGGATTGTGCGAAGCATCGGCCATATCAAGCTTTTGTTCAAAACAAACTTTCCATCGGCATCCACTCCATAACGGAGAACTGTGGAAATATTCTTTCCACTCATCTCCACATGATCATAGTGGGGAGTCGACGACGCTTCCAAATTCCATGTTATTCCACCTTCATTGTTCATGTCCCATCTCGATTCGGCCGCGACTGTAGACGGCAGGGAAAGAATGAAAGCGGACTATATATAGTTCTTGATTGCCATTGTTTTTGTGATTTTAAAAGAAAGAGAGCCGTTATTCAATTGATTTTTGTTTGAATAACGGCTCTCCGCTATCTTAATTATCGCCTGTAAAATCTTTTTTACCTTAAGATTCTCCTGATAAAATACATTAACCTTTGAGCTTAGTGACTATTATAACCTTAGATTACCTAAAAACGTCAGATACAGGCAAAAACGATAAATTTAATAACCGGGATTCTGTTCAAGAAGATCATTCTTACGACACTCATAATTGGGAATCGGCAAGAGATAGTCGGCAGCTTTGAAAAGACGGTCCTGAATTTTGAAAATCTCATACTTCTTGGTTCCGTCGGCCATTTTTGTGATGTTGATTCCATGGAATTCTCCCGTGTCGGTGGTTTCACCTATTTTCCAGCGACGCACATCATAGAAGCGGTGCTCCTCAAAAGCGAGTTCCACTTTACGTTCATGGCGGATTTTTGCGAGAAGTTCATCGCCGGAGGCAGTGACATCCGGAAGAATCGAGGCATTCCCGCCACGTGCACGTTCGCGCACAAGATTCACATATTTGCGTGCACCATCTTCATCTCCAAGATGGAAAAGAGCCTCGGCATAGTTCAGATATACTTCAGCGAGACGGCAGTATATCCAAGGCTGGCTGCTCTTGTCCGACCAGCTGTTGACAAGACTTTCATCCATAAATTTGCGGATGGTGTAGTGAGTCTTCGAATAGTTCCACGCATCACGTCCTTTTTCACTGTCAACGCCGCCGGTCTCTCCGTCTTCGTTAACCCAGAATTCAATCTCTCTTCCACGGAAGTCCTGTCCGTCACACACGATTGAAGCATAGAAGCGGGGATCACGTCCGGCCCAGGGGTTGTCTGTGGCTTTCGCATAGATCGAGGGATCAGGCATGGAACCGTCTTCCATCTCATAGCTGTCAACCATCTCCTGAAGTACGGTTGTGCAGGAGTAGCCTCCCCAGCCGTTAGGACTGTTATACCAGTCATACCAGTTGCCGAATTCGGAGTTGTAGAGACGCTGGAAAATAATCTCGGGGCTCTCTGCATTCAGGAACAGACCCTTATAGTCGGGATCAAGAGAATAAACACCGAGATCCAGCACTTCCTTCGCGGCATCGGCGGCAGCCTGCCATCTGGAGCGGTCGTTTGAGGGATTCCACAAAGGACTTGCGGCATAAAGAAGCATTCTTGCTTTCATGGCAAGCGCAGCGCCTTTTGTGGCTCTTCCGAAGTCAGCTCCTGAGAATCTCACAGGAAGCAGCTCGGCGGCTTTTGTGAATTCCTTGACGATGAAGTCCACACAATCTTCATAAGAATCGCGTTTCACCATCATCTCGGGGTCGTCAAGGTCGAAAAGGCGTGTGATGAGTGGGACACCTCCATAGTTGTTGACAAGTTCCATGTAGTAATAAGCACGGAAGAAGGTCGCCTCGCCTACAAGGATGTCTCGTTTGTCCTCGCTGATGGAATTAAGATTGTCGAGGTTGTTGAAGAAAATATTACAGTTTTTGATATAACTGTAGTAGTTTGCCCAGATGTCGAGAGGCCCGAGCTGGTCGGGTGTCATGCCCCCGGTGTTGATTGTCCAGCAATTGCTCCAGTTGAAGTTTTCCATTGATTCGTCAGAGCAGAATCTGAGGGAATTTCTGCTCCAGCCGTTGCGTGGACGGGTGTAGTTGATGGTGACGTAAGCTTCAGTAAGATTTGCATCCTGAAATATCACGTCTTCAGTATAGGAATCGAGAGGCTCCACGTCAAGCACGTCGCATGATGAAAAGGTTGCAGCTGTGAGAAGTGCGAGCGACACATTTCTTAATATGTTTTTTCATGATCTTGGATTCTTTAGAAGGTGAGGTTTAGGCTGAAAGTGTAGGTCCTTGCGAGAGGATAGCTCTGTCCGGTTGAAGTGGCGGTAGCCTCAGGGTCCTGAACCTTCACTTTGTCGATTGTAAAGAGGTTGGTGCCGGTAAGGGCGAAACGCACGCCCTGAAGCTTTATCTTGTTGAGTACACTCTGCGGAAGGCTATAAGCGATTTCAAGATTTTTCAATCTGAGGAATGAAGCGTCATACAGCCAGAAGTCAGACCATCTTGTGTTTTCGTAATCATCCTTGTCGAAGGCACGCGGATATTTGGCGTTTGGAGTCTCCTCTGCGGAAATCCATCTGTTGTTGTAGAATTCCTTGTCAAGGTTGTAGGAATAGGGCACAATCATCTGCTCTGCGCATCCTTGACCGGTCCACAGCATTCCGAACTCAAAACCTTTCCATTCAGCTGCGAGATTCAGGCCATACACAAGACGCGGCACATTGCCGTATTCACTGCGGATGCGGTCGTTGTCGGTGATCTGTCCGTCGCCGTCGATGTCAACATATTTGATATCACCGGGCTGAGCATTGGCGAAGTGAGGTGTCGAGTTGATCTCGTCCCAAGTCTGATAAATGCCGTCAGTCTTATACATCAGCCATGAATCAAGAGAATGTCCGGTGCGACGCTGCCATTCGGGAGTGTTTGCCGCCTCATCGAAGAATTTGATTTTGTTTTTGGTATAAGTGAGGTTTCCGGAGATGTTGTATGTCACATTACCGATTCTGTTGCGGTGGCTGAGCATAAGCTCGAAGCCCTGGTTGCTTACCTCTCCGATATTCTGGTCGGGGAGCGTGAGTCCGGTGTAATAAGGTATTGAGGCCTGCTTCGGAGTAAGAATATCAGTACGGTTCTGATAGAAATATTCTGCTGTGAATCCAAGCAATCCGTTCCATAAAGTTCCGTCAACAGCGATGTTTCTGGAATCTACCTTCTCCCAGGTGATATTGGGATTTCCGATTCTTCCGGGCACGAAACCTTTGTTGATATTAGGAGTAGTGCCGAGTATGGCGCCATTCTGCATATTGTATACGCTCAGATACTGGAATGAGTTGACACGGTCATTGCCGAGTTTTCCCCATGATGCGCGAAGCTTGAGTTCGTTGACCACATCGGCGAGGTTTTCCATGAATTTCTCCTGGCTGAGTCTCCATCCAACCGACACGCCGGGGAATGTGCCCCAACGTTTTGAAGGTGCAAAATTCATTGAACCGTCGCGGCGGATAGTGAATTCCACGAGATATTTATCCATGAAAGAGTAGTTGAAACGGCCGAAGATGTTCTGTCGGGAAGATACGTATCCCACACCTCCGTTTGTCTTCTCCTTATCTGCTCCGAAGTCGAGATAGTCGGGTTTGTCGCTGAGATAGTATCCGCGCCATGCCCAGAATCCTTCCCCCTGATACTTGCTCTGCTCATAAGCCACGAACGCACCGACACGATGGTCGCCGAAAGTGCGGTCATAACCGAGCTTAAGCAGATAGGATGTGGTTGAATAATTATTGTTTGAGTTCTGAAGGGAAATGTTGTTTCCGTTCATATTTGTTGTTTTCCTGACATATTCACCGGTGTTTGAATTATAGTCATACGTATCCCAGACATCCCAGAGCTGCTTCTGGTCGCGCACTCTATAATCGATCGCTGCATAACCGGAAAATGACAGTCCTTCCGTAATCCAGGGCATCTGGAGATCGAAAGAGAATTTACTGTCGATAAAGGTGTCGTTGATTTTGTTGTAGCCCGTTTCATCCCCTTTTACGAGAATCGCGAGGTTGTTGCCGTTTGAGAGTCCCGGACCGGGAAGGCCGTTGGGATAGTAGTCATACAGCCATGGATAGGCCATGAAAGCCTCCCAGAATATGTCGCCTGTCGGTATTACAGAATTTTTACGTTGCTCTCTGCGTGCTGCGAGATCCACACCGACCTTCAGATCCTTGAAGATATTGATGTCGAGATTAGAGCGCACCTGATAGGTCTGGAAATTGAGCTTGGTGTCACGATAGTTCGGTTTCTGGTAGGTATAGTCGCCGGAAACGTAGTATCTGACATTGTCGTTGCCACCTTTTATGCTGAGAGAATGGCGTGTTGACGGTGCCGCTTTAGTAAATATCGCGTCCATCCAGTCAGTGTCGCCATATTGGTCGCGGTTGATAGTTCCGTCGAGGTAGCCTTTCTTGATGTTTTCATAAAGAGGAGCCTGTCCGTTGCCTTTCCTGATCTCATCTGTCCATGTCATATTCTCATATGCATTCATGAGATTGGGGGTACGTGTATTTTGCGAGAGTGTGAAGGAGCCGCTGTAGGATATTGATGGTTTTCCGCTGTTGCCTCTCTTTGTGGTCACAAGGATTACACCGTTGGCCGCCTGGGCGCCATAAATAGCGGCGGAGGCATCTTTAAGGACGTTGATCGATTCTATGTCATTCGGGTTAAGACGCTCGAGACCTTCACGGTTGGCGACTCCATCAATGATTATGAGCGGAGAGTTGTTGTTGAGAGTGCCCTTGCCACGGATAAAAATATCAGAATAATCATTGCCGGGCTCACCGGTGCGGTTGTTTGCCACAACACCGGGGAGTTTGCCTGCGAAAGTATTGGTCACGTTTGCCACACCTGTCGTTTTCAGTTCGCTGCCTTTCACTGTTGAGACAGATCCGGTGACAGATGCTTTCTTCTGAACGCCATAGCCCACAACCACTACTTCTTCGAGAGCCTGGGTGTCTTCAGCGAGAAGCACTTCAAGGTTGTTTTCAGCTTTTGTCTCAAATGGAGCGTAGCCCACGTATGAGAACACCAGAGTAGCACTTTTGGGCGCGTTGATTGAGTAGTTGCCGTCGATATCGGTGACAGTGCCGGTGGAAGATCCTTTCACAGTTACGGTCACTCCTATGAGAGGCTCGCGTGAGGTCTTGTCAAGCACAGTGCCTTTTATTGTCTGGGTTGAGGCTTTGCTTTCTGCAGCCGCCGGGGATGCGGAAGCCGGGATAGCCGATGCTGTCAGAGGGAATGTGCATAGGGAAAGAGTGAGTCCAAGCGCATACCATCGGTTGCCGGAAGAAATTTTCATGATGTTTAAGTTTTGGTTAATTAAAGAGTTTACTATTTGATAATGGCTGCGAATCCACCGCCGTCATACATTGTGACTGAGATTTTATCGCCGGCTTTCACTTTCTTTGTGCGGAGAGCGAAATCCTCGGCATTGAGATCTACGTTCACGCCATCCTCCCATGAAGTCATGGTTTTATTCCCTTTGATGAAATCGAGGGGGATTTCAAAAGAACCGCCTTTTTTACCGGCCATTCCGCCAATATACCACGTGTCGCCGTTTCTGCGTGCCACGATTACATGCTCTCCTATGGAAGCTGAGATTACTTTAGTCTCATCCCACACAACAGGCACCTGCGAGAGGAACTGCATACATTCCGGTTCTTTCTCATAGGCTGTAGGAGTGTCGGCAAGCATCTGGAGAGGACTTTCATATACCACATACATGCCGAGCTGATGACAGCGTGTACCCACGGAGGCGGGAAGGTTGAAATTGATCTGGTGGTCTTTTTCATGAAGGTTTTTCATTGCACCGGGAGTATAATCCATAGGGCCGGCCACCATGCGGGTGAAAGGCAGAGTGACATTGTGTTCCGGAGTCACGAAGCTTCCCCACTTGTGATTTTCAAGCCCGGCCACTCCTTCTGAGGTAAGGACGTTAGGAAATGTATGGATCCATCCGGTAGGCTTGTAGGCACCATGAAAGTCAACGAGCATTTTATGGTCGACTGCCTTGCGGGCCACTTCGTAGTAGAAATCCACCATCTCCTGATCATCACGGTTCATGAAGTCCATCTTGATGCCTTTCACACCCCATTCGTTGAATTTGTCGAAAGCCTCATCAATCTTCTCGCGGAAAGGAGCCCAAGACACCCAGAGAATCAGATCGACATTCTTCTTTTTTCCATAAGCCACAAGTTCAGGAATATTGATTTCCGGGATAGTTTTGGTGACGTCCCATGCCTCAGACCATCCGTCGTCAATCACTACATATTCTATGTTGTTGCGTGATGCGAAATCTATATAATATTTGTAGGTGTCGGTGTTGACGCCGCATTTGAAGTCCACTCCTGTGAGGACGAGGGCATTATACCAGTCCCATGCTATTTTTCCGGGCTTGACCCAGCTGAAGTCTCCCTTTGATTCAGGGGCAAGTTTGTAGATGAGCTGGTTGGTGATCAGGTTGGCATCATTGTCAGTGACAATCATCGCACGCCATGGGAAATTGCGGGTGCCGGCAACCTTAGCTATGTAGTCAGCACGTTTTGTGGGGAAAATCTGCCGGTCGTCAGTGCGGTAGTCTTCAAGAGAGACAGCAGCATATTTTCCGGCAAGTTCATGTTTGCCCTGCTTTCTGAGGAACATGCCGGGATAGCTCTCAAGGTCAGACTCGCTGATAAACACTCTTACTTTGTCGTCGGCCTTAAGCAGGACTGGAGTGCTGCAGAATTTGTCAGTAGAGATTTCTGACAGTTTCATGGGCTTGAAAATTGGCTGCTGTGCACTGAGCATAGTCCGTTCTTCAGGGAAAAGAGTGTCGAAATCTCCGGGAAAGCAGAAAGTGGCTTCCTCGCCGAGCACTTTCAGAGAATCGGGGAAATCTGTGTGAAAGCGATAGGCAAGGCCATCGTCGTAGACACGGAATTCAATGTTGTATCCGTCGGAAAGTAATTTCAGACTGTTATAATTGTCGCGGATTGTAGAGCTTTTCTGGCGGATTACGGGCTTGATTATCTTGTCGGATGAATCTCTGACCACATCCGTTACTTTCATGTTTCTTCCTATTGTCGCTCCATTGTCGAAGGTCATGGAAACAGGAGAAGGGTTTAGAATTCTTTTCCCGTCGAAGTCCACCTGATAAGTTGTATTGCTGCCTGTATTGACAGTTACCGATAGACGATTGTCAGGCGATTGGATGTTGTAAACTTCTGCTGACATGGAAAAGAAGCATATCAGCGAAACACCGGTTGCCAGAATTTTTGAGTTCATGATGTTGATGGTTTTTGTGAGTTTTGCCGCAAAATTATCGAGAACTTAAATGACCACCGATCCGGTAAATACAAAATTGGAATCGAATAATTTTTTGATGAGCCGGATAATAAAAAAGATGCGCCAGATAATACGGGCGCATCTTTAAAATATTGATATATAAAAATATACAAATAATTGGAATTTGCTCTCTAAATATTATAAAGTGGGGTCAGACGGCTGATGAAATGCTTCCATGAGAGTGATTCCCTGAAAGTTGAGAACGCGCGTTCACCCATTCTCAGGCGCAGTTCCGGATCCACTGCGAGTTTACGCATGGCTTCGGCGAGTGCCCCAGGGTTGTTGGCAGGAATCAGGAAACCCTCGCGACCATCGGTGATGTATTCCGGCTGTGCTCCGCTCGAGGAGCATATCTGCGGCCGGCCGCAGGCCATGTATTCTATATTTGCGAGCCCGAAGGCCTCTTCCGCCGACGACGGGAGCACTCCGAAATCACATTCCTTTATGATTTCAAGAGGGGTGTCGGAATGTTTGCGCCAGTCGATCATGTCCATCACTCCCCGGGTGAGGGCACGCCGCCGTATCCTGTCAACATAATCGGGAGTTCCGCTTCCCACTATTTTCAGCCTTAGCCGTGAGCCCTTCAGCATCGACATCGCGTCGATCAGCGTCTCTATCCCTTTCCCTGCCGACAGAGGACCGTGAAACATGGCGCAGACAGGGGTCTTCCCTTCACGGGACACAGGAGTCTGAAACTCCACATTGATGCTGTTGTGAATCACATTTATGAGACGTGGAGGGAAAGGGAGATCGCGGTTGTGCCAAGTGGAGAGAAACCTGTCGGCCGCAAGCTGGCTCACAAAGATCATGGCGTCGAGATTCCTGTAGATTCTTCTGAAGAGCCAGGAATCGAGTCCGCGTTTCACTTTATGGCGCGTCATCACCACTTTCACATCTTTGTTGCGTCCGGCAATCTTTCTTGCCAGCAGGGCTGTGAAAGCGTTTCTGAATCCATGGGCATGGATCACGACGGATCCTACCGGGAGCGAACGTATATATCTGGAGAGCGCGAGTGCCGATTCGATGTCAAACATTCCGAAGAGCGGGGCGTGAAGCAGAGGAATCCCCTCCTTCTCGAAGAGAGCATCCACAGCCTTTGCGTCGCGGGTAAAAGCCGTGACATTCCAGCCCTCATTCTTGTAATGACGGCAAATGTCGAGGGCATAGCGGGACACCCCGCCCCAGCGGTTGTCTGTGAGGATATGAATCAGATTTTTCTCCACACACTCTTTATGGAAGGAGACGGGAAAATCAGTTGGTGGCTGCAAGCATCACCTTGATGTCAACGCATGTCATGCCGAGATATGAGGCCACGAGTTTGTCCACGAGTTTGCCACGGTAGCACACGATTCCGGCCTGCACGCCCGAGGTGCTTGCAAGCATGCTCTCCACTCCGCCCTTTATGAGCATTTCGCTGAAGAAGTTCACGAGCACATTCGAGAGGGCCATGGCCACAGTGCGGGGCACGGAGAGTGAGGGCTTGGTCTCGCTGAAATTAAGCACATATACCGAATCCTTGATGGCCACGGAGAGGTTTTTGGGGAACTCAAAGGGGCGGGTGCATTCGGCAATGAGGATCACGTCGGCGCTTTTCACCTTGTTGAAGAGCACTCTCGGATGTATGGCCACAGTGTTGAGCGAGTCGCCGCAGCATTGTTTAGCCACCTGGAGCGCCGAGATATCATTGTTCATGAGAGTCACGTAAGCTCCGGCTGCCATAGCTGCCTTCGCCGCTGAATAAGCCGCGGTTCCGTCGCCGATCACAAGCACCTCACAGGGATTGAGACCTGCCACTCCCGCAAGAAGCACACCTTTGCCGCCTCCCACGTAGGAGAGAAATTCCTGGGCGTAAATCACGGAAGCCCTGCCGTCGATCTCATCCACGATGTTTGCAAACACAGGCTCATCGTTGAAGCTATACATGTTGTCGAGACATCCGGCAGTGATCCCTTTCTCAAGAAGGGCCTCCACCACGTTTTTCTCAAACATGCTCTGGTCCATCATAGTGAAGAGGGTGGCACCGTTGTTCATCTTCTGGATGTCGTTGACTCGCAGCGGAAGATATGAAAGCACCACATCGGCCTTCAGGGCCTCTTCGCGTGACACTATTTTTGCTCCGAATTCAGAATAGGACGAATCCGGGAAGCTGATGTCGGTGGCAGCTCCGGTCTCCATAAGCACGGTGATGCCGGATGATGTCAGAAGTCCGCAACCTTCCGGAGTGAGAAGAAAACGAGTCTCTTCTGTATCTTCATAGTTACCCACAAGTCCGATGCGGAGTGATTTCTCGTGATCGGTTTCTTTCCTGCTCTGAGGCTGAGGCTCGAGTTCGATGGTTGATTTTTCTTTTTCGGTCATATAGTTGCGGAATAATTGGTGTCGTGAAAGTCGGGAGAGACCACGGTCTCTTCCGATTACAAATTTAGTGACAACAGATGAAAAAAACAAATTTTTTTCATCACGGGGTTTCCGGGATAATTCTGTGGGCTTTATGGCAGCTCAGTTCCCGGGTTTGGGAATAATTCCGGAATTGTTCAGGAAGTCGTCGATGTTCGCGTCGATCTGCCTGCGGTCTTCAAGAGAATCCCCTTGCCAGGAATGGGAGGCCTTCGAGTAGAACGGGGCTCTTGCTTCGAGCTGTCGGGATATGATCTCGCGGATTTCATCGTCGGAGCGTCCAGCAAGGAGCGGACGTTTCTCGCGTTTGCGTACGAGTCTTGAGAACAGACATTCTTCCGAAGCTTTCAGCCAGAGGGTAGTGCCACGGCTGTTCATATAGTCCATATTGTCGAAAAAACAGGGGGTGCCACCACCGCAGGAGATTATGCAGTCGCAGAATTCGCCTGCTTCATGAAGCATGTCACGTTCGATCTTGCGGAAACCATCCTCTCCTTCGGAGTCGAAAATTTCCCTCACCGTCTTGTGGAAACGCTCTTCTATGAAAAGATCGAGGTCTATGAAAGTTAGTCCGGTTGCCTGGGAGAGGGCTCTGCCGAAAGTGGTCTTTCCGCAGCCCATATATCCGATGATGAAAAGGGGTTTCATAATTCTTATTTATTAGAGGATAAATTTGTTATCAATTTTGTGAGGTGGGAGTCGAAGCCTTTGCCGACACGTCTTCCCGTGAATCTGTTCCGGAGAGAATGGCTTCGGTCTCTTTAAGCAGACTGTCAATTGCCGGGATGGATAGGATAAGCCGGCGGGAATCGTCGGAGACGGTGCTCCTGCGCTCAGGCGGGAGCATGGCATGATATTCACGCCATCCGGCAGCGGTCTCTTTCATTCGGTTAAGAATGGAGACCACGGGTCTGAGCATCTCCGGTTGTCCGAGCTTTCTCGCGGTTTTGATGGCCACGTCAGCGAATTCCAGCCCTTCATGGAAAGTGGAGTCAGCCACAGTGTAGGATCCTCCGGGAATTCTTTCAAAGGGGAACAGGCGGGCTGCCTTCCGAAGCAAACTGTCGGCCAGAGATGGCTGTCCGCAATCAAGGGAAATGCGTGCGGCTCTTACGAGCGCCCCCCTTTGTCTGCGGTATTGGTCTTCAACCACGGGTTCTATATAATCAGGAAGACGGGAATCGCGGTTGCCTGATATTCCGTTTGCCGATTCCAAAAGCATTTTCTGATATGAAACAGAGTCAGCTGCCGGAGCATAGACATCGGAATAGGGGAGAGGTCTGAGAGCATCGCTGAGGAAATGATGGAAAGATCCGGAGATGGAAGTGAGGAAGTAGAGGGGCACGGGATTCTCTTTCTGCAGATTTGTGGCGATGATGTCGAGGAGCATCAGATGGCGGAATTTCATATTCCCGCCAAACTCCTTGCGGAGGTCGATGATTAAAGAGTCTGTCTTTGTGTAGGCAGGGATTATCACTTTGGAGTGTTGCAGCACGGGTGCTCCTGACTTTTGCGAATAAAGCTCTCTGAGAGCTTCTATCAAGGGTATCGGCACAGTGTCTGCCTCCGGAGAGATGCGTGTGAAGGCATATGCCCCGAAAGCCACATCTGCAGGTGATGCAGTGAAACTGAGAGCGGGATGCCACTGTTTCATCAGGTTTACCACATATTCCGGGGTGGAGAGATATGAGAGGTCGATCACTGCATGTCCTTTCCCTATCCCTTCGGTCTCCTGTGCATACCAGAGAGGGAAAGTGAAATTGTCGCCCTGTGTGAATATTATTCCTTCGGGAGTGGAGGAGAGGATGTTTGATGCAAAAGAGACCGGTTCGGAGCGGAGGGCTCTGTTGTGATCATCGAAATTCCGGCATGCCATGAGAAGCGGAATCCCGGCAGCTGCGATTACTGTAGCAGTCAGAGTGCCTTTGTAAGAACGTGTGACTCTTCCCACTGCTTCCCCTAACGCGAGCATGCCGAACGCTATCCATATCGAGAAAGCCATGTATGAGCCGATGAAAGAGTAGTCGCGTTCACGTGGTTCGCCGGGCGTCTGATTGAGATAGACCACAATCGCCAGACCTGTCATAAGGAAAAACATGGTGGTGACGGCAAGTGTGCGGCGTCCTCTTCTCCCTGAAAAAGAGAGATAACAGATTCCGATTATTCCGAGTATGAAAGGGATGCAGTAATAGACGTTTCTGCCGGGATTGTCAAAGGATGCTGACTCTGGCATTCTGTCCTGGAGTCCGAGCATGGCATCGTCGATGACAGAGAATCCGGTTATGAAATTTCCGTGGTCGATCTCTCCTGTGGATGGAATGTCGTTCTGACGTCCGGCGAAATTCCAGAGAAGATAACGGAAATACATGTAATAAACCTGATATGCTCCCATCATCCGGAGATTCTGAAGATAGGTCGGACGGAATGATACCGGCTTGTGCCTTTTGCCGTCAGCACCGATTTTCCCGGCCGGATTTCCAAGGGAATCGATGGTTTCGGATATCTCCACTCGGGTCATTGATTCCCTGTCCATCCCGGCCCAGGATTCATAGCTTTTCAGCAGACCGGGGTCGGACCCTGTTATTCTCGGCAGCCACATGTCGAGCTCAGGTGATGTAATCTGGCTGAAACTGTAGTCGCGGAGAATGTAGCCATGTTTCTGCTCAGAAATAATACGGGAATTGGCATCGGAATCATTCTTTGTGAGGAATCCGCTCCGGGGATTGATCCTTGCATCTGGAATGGCAGGCACATATTGGGCGCCTTTTTTCTTCAATATGTATTTTGTATAAACCGGCAGGTCCTGTCCCGGCTTGAAATCCTCCCGGAGCATAGGCGTGCTATAGGGAGTCTGTCCGTAGATAAGCGGACGGGAGCCATATTGCTCGCGGGCCACATATCTCTGGAATGCAAAAATGTCGGCGGGAGCCCCCTGGTTCATAGGGGGAGCTGCGTAACCCCTTATCAGAATCAGCGCGAAAGATGAGAATCCGAGTATGATAAAGGCTACCATCCAGATGGCGGTGTTCAGTCGCGGAAAAGATTTTCCTGTGACGATGATTGCGATGACCAGCAGAAGAACTACGGTAAGGATGAAGATGTATACTCCGGAAAAATAGGGTAGTCCTAATGAATTTACGGCAATTAGCTCGCACCATGCAGCCGCCGCGATCATCCATTGCGTAGTGGAGAAAAGTATCAGCCCTACGATGACGAACGACACAAATACCGCGCACCAGGCACGAAGTGTCTGCCCTTTTTCGGGATGTCGGCGGAACACATAGATCAATGCGAACACCGGTATACACAGCAGGTTAAGCTGATGCACCCCGATCGATAGACCGAGAATATAGGCGTTGAGAATCAGAAGTCTCTTTTGTCTTGACGGATCCGGGGCCTTGGCCCAGAGGATCATGATCCAGACTGTCAGTGCGGAGAGAAAGGTTGACATCGCATATACCTCGGATTCCACGGCGGAGAACCAGGTTGAGTCGCAGAAGGCGAAACAAAGAGCACCTCCGGCGGCAGTTATGGCGGCTATGATGTCGGTGTCAGCCGAGAATAATCTGTTGTTGCGGCTTATGGAATCCGCACACCATTTCACAAATGTGAAGATTATGTTAGAGAGCAGGAATGCCGCCAGAGCCATGAAGACCCCGCTGAAAAGATTTATCACTAATGCGTGGCTTTCCTGGGGGAAAGGTGCTGTGGCTACCCTCATGGCAAGCATCCAGAAAGGATTTCCCGGAGGATGCCCGATTTCAAGGCGGGATGCGCACGTGGCGTATTCCGGACAATCCCAGTAGGAGACCGAGTGGTCGGCTGTGATCCAATAGACGGCAAGAGCTATCAGCGCCACAGCTCCCGACACGGAGTCGCGAATGATTCGGGATTGATTGTTGTTATGAATGGATAGCATAAGTGAGAATCGGTTGCCGATTGCAACCACCTTGCAAAATTACAAAAAAACCGCAAGATGTAATAATAGTATGCAATTTGATTGCGATTTGAATGTAGAGATGGCATCGGCGGGGCAGAAAGAGATGTTTTGCCGTGATGAAAAACGAAGAGGAACAGTCACCACGACTCCTCCTCTCCTTCACACTCATTACTTTAAAATCAAATCTTTCGAATTGTAAACCAATAAATTATGATCTCGTATGGCCCATTGCCGCGGGCCACACGGGCTCACAGAATTAATCTGTAAATATATAACGTTGTTATGGTCGGTTTATTCCTTTGTCGAGCAAATAATGTTTCACCATCATTCTGACAGGGGTGGGAGTCATGCCTACGGTCATGATAGCCAGCCGGTTTATAAATCCGTTTATGTATTGCTTTTTCCCGGAGAGCATGCGGTCTATGGCTTTTCCGGCAAAACGGTCGGGAGTGTCGAGCACTTTGAGGCCTACGGCCAGTTTCTTCAGATTGTCAGGGAGTCCGAAGAGATCGGTCGCTATGCCTCCGGGGCAAGCCACGGTGACCACTACGCCATAGTCTTTCATCTCATAATGAAGGGCACGTGAGAAAACTCTGATGTAAGCTTTTGTTGAGGCATACATCGAGAGTCCCGGCATCGGCATCCAGCATGACATCGACGACATGTTGAGAAGCCATCCGGAGCGTTTCTCCTTCCTTCGGGCCAGAAACCATCGTGAGATTTTGGTGACGGCCATCATATGGAGATTTATGAAGCATTCTATTTTTCCGTCGGGAATGTCAACGGCCGGAGCAAAAGAGAAAATTCCGGCATTGTTCACCAGAATGTCCGGTTCGATGGCATGAATTGCGCAGAACGAATCGAGCCGTTGCACTATCCCTATGTCGGTGAGATCGGCCGGGAGTATGAATGTCCTGACCTGAGGATAGCTTCCGGAAATCTCCCCGGTGAGGGCTGCCAGTCTTTCCTCATCTATGTCTGTCAGGACGATATCGCATCCGCGGGAGGCGAGTTCAAGGCAGAACCGACGTCCTATTCCGCCGGTGGCACCTGTCACTATAGCGCAATGGCCGGAGAGATTTTCAGGCTTTTTCATCGCGTGCCTTTATTTCCTGGATTTCCTTCAATATTCTCGGGGGGAGGTCGTGAAGATGCTTGTGGCATGCCATTTCACGTGAATACATGCGGGCTATGCAATAGTTTACATGATCGCATCCGCAGCGGTGGCATTCCTCGTTACGCATACGGTTTACGAAGTCCGGCTCGTTGAGCAGGGCGCGACCCATCTGCACGAAATCAAAGCCTTCACGGTCGAGAACGATGTCGGCTCCCTCGCGGCTGACCACACCTCCCACATACACAAGAGGAACCTTCAGCTCCCTGCGGAATGTCCTGGCGTCATCAAGAAAATACAACTCTTTGAAAGGTGCCTTCGGTATCATGAACTTCCCGAACCATCTCACTCCATATTTCAGCCATAGCTGTGGCATATAGTAGGTCATGGAATAAATCGGCATCTCCCCTCTCATCACATACATTGGTGCTTTGCTCACAAAACCTCCCGAAAGTACAAGCGCATGCGCACCAAGATTCTGAAGCTCACGGGCCACGGTGAGGCAGTCGTCTATTTCGAGTCCCCCCTTGAATCCATCGCGCATATTTGTCTTCACGAGGACTCCCATGTCGCTTCCGGCGGCTTTCATCACTTCCTCCATGCACTGCTGCATGAACAGCATGCGGTTTGACAGGGTTCCTCCGTATTCATCCCGTCTGCGGTTGGTATATGGCGAGAGAAACTGGGAGATCAGGTAGCCATGACCTGCATGCACTTCCACACAGTCGAATCCGGCATCGCGGGCTGTGCGTACAGCATCCCCGAACTTACGGGCTAAATCACGGAGCTCGTCCTTTCTCAGTCCTCTAACAAACGTGGGAGAATAGAGATTGAATCCCGTTGTGGCTCCCACCGGTGTCTGGCCGGCTGTTGACCTGTGGGTCATGTTGCCGCAATGCCCGATCTGTATGGAGGCTTTGGCTCCGCGGGCATGGATTCCGTCGGTGATCTCCCTCAGCGGAGATATGATTTCCGGGCGTAGCCAGAGCTGAGTCCTGAATGAAAGCGCGGAACGGCTGATTCCCGCATATGCGAGAGTCGTCATCCCTACGCCACCTTCCGACACACTCCAGTGATAGTCGCGGAGCATGGGGGTGGGATTGTTGTCTTTGCCCATCCCTTCGAACGCCGCTGAGCGGATGGTGCGGTTGCGGAGACTTACAGGGCCTATGGCCGCGGGAGTGAAAAGCTTCATAGTTGAGAATGTGAGAGTGTCAGTAGATGAAAGGGATTATGTATTTCCGGCCAAGAGAGGTGAATTCAGGTCCAAACCGTTTTTCATATTTCGCATAGAGCGATTTGGCCCTTGGTGCGAGATTCGCGAATGTCCATAGCGCAAACACAGCTCCCGGCACCGACCATGTGAGGATTGCGAAACCGGTCCATTCTGTGAATTCCCCGAAATAGTTTGCTCCTGTCACATAGCGGTAAAGCCCGCGGCGGGGAATGTAGTGGCCGTTGTCGCCGGGTTTTCGTAGAGATCGTATCACGTGGTCGGAGTGAATATTGATGACCATTCCGGTAAAGAATACAATGGCCCCGATAATAAATTGAGGCGAGCCGAGCCATGACACGGGATATCTGTCGGCAGGGGCGGCGAAGAAGAGCCATCCTCCCAGAAGATATGCGTTGATGAGATTGAAGATCATGCCCATTGCCACAATCGCCAGAGGCATCCTGTTCTTTCCGCGCATAAGCATCGGGAAAATAAATGTGCGTTGGAAATAGTGAAGCTCAAAGAGGAGCGCCATGACACACGGTGCCGTTTCCGAGGCTCTCGGGCTTGCTGCCCATATCGCCGCCATTCCGAAGAATGCCGGGGCTTCCATAACGATCCATCCGATTCGGTTCCCAAGCGATGGCCCCCATTTCGGGGAGTATGTCATGCCGTAGGCCGCCTCGATCTTCTGGAGAGCGATGAAGACTATGACGGCGAGGATGGCCATGGAGATTTCCACAGTGTGGAATAACTCGGGATTGAAGATTGTGTCCATGATGACAGGATGGATATGGGTTTGAGGTAAGTAATCGGTTAGCGGTTTGGCTTAGAGCCTTTCGAGTCTTTTCTTTGCTTCCTCTTCGCCGAAGCGGTCGAAGAAATCCGCACGTCCGCGTTTCCAGCGGTTGTGGCTCCACAGCCAGAACTCAGGCCTTTTGATTATGCTCTGTTCGAGGAGCTGCATATATCTGCGTGTCACTTCAAACTGAGGCAAAGAGGCCGCGTCGTCAGTTATTTTGACAAACCGGCACACATATTCCCCACGTTTGGGTCTTGACATCTCGCAATAAAAAACAGCTGCATGAAGCATCCTGGATATGCGTTCATGTCCGGTGAATACAGCTGTGTCATGATTCAGGAAGTCGGTAAACATGTGTATCCCTTCGAAGATGGGAATCTGGTCGGCGATATATCCGATAATTGAATTGCGGCCTTCCCGCTTCCATTTAAGCAGAGTCTGGAGAGTGTCTTTCATCTTTATGGACACCGCCCCGAATCTGTTTCTTATTTTCAGGAAAGCCTGATCTGCCGCTTCGTTCTCAAGAGGATGATAGATCTGACCTCCGGGAATCCCTTCGGGGAGATGGAGCGGAATAGAGCTCATCCATTCCCAGTTGCAGTAATGACCGAGCAGGATGGAGACGTTATGTCCCTGGCGCAGGAGTGAGTTCAGTTCTTCGATATTCTCGAATTTCATGCGGCGCATGATCTGCTTCTCGCTCATTCTCCCGAGCTTGAGAGTCTCCACGAAATAATCGCCGAGAAAACGGTAGAATCCCTTTTCGATCTTGCGGAGTTCCTTCTTTGATTTTTCCGGGAAGCTTTGGGCGAGATTGCGTCTTATCACCTTGCGGCGATATCCCACGATTCCTCCGGCAAAAAGTGCCACGATGTCGGAGAGACCATACAGGACACCGAGCGGGAGTGAGCCGATGGCGGCGAAAAGAGTATTGAAAAGACGGGAGGCCAAAGAACTGCCTGTTGATTCAGTCATAAAGTTGCAAAGCGTGAGGCAGGCTAAATGCTGCTAATTTACGGCAAAAATACTCAAAACTTTTTAAATAAAATCATCGCGGAGGTTACAATTTGATATATCGGCTTATTTTAGCTAAATTTGCAGTCGGAATCAGGCGTGGACCAAAGCGCTGTTTCCCCCTGACATATGAAAGATCTTCTGATGTTCATAAGGCGGTTTGCCCGTCCTTATAAATGGAATGTGGTGTGGAGTGTGCTGTTTAATTTCCTCACCACCTTTTTCACCCTCTTCTCCTTTGCCTTTATCATGCCGATCCTGAAGATACTCTTCGGCATAGACTCCACCCGTTATGAATTTATGGAATGGGGTTCAGGAGATCTCAAGGATGTGCTTCTAAACAATTTTTACTGGTATGTTACGAGCCTTATTTCCGAATACGGTTCATCCCTTACCCTCGCCCTTCTTGCCGTGATGCTGATCGGCGGCACTTTCCTGAAGGTTATCACTGCATATTTCAGTGAGTATTTCATCATCCCCCTCCGCAACGGAGTGGTGAGGGACATACGCAATCAGATGTATAAGAAACTCCTGTCGCTTCCGATAGGTTTCTACACCCACGAGCGTAAAGGCGACATCATGAGCCGCGTGAGCGGAGATGTCACTGAGATAGAGGTGTCGGTTGCCGCCAGTCTCGCAGCTCTTGTGAAGCAGCCCATCATGATAATCGGCTGTCTTGCCATGATGCTCTTCATGAGCTGGCGACTCACTGTGTTTGTTTTCGTGCTTCTCCCTATTGCAGGATGGGTGATGGGCTCCGTCGGCAAGAAGCTGAAAGCAAGGTCAATGAGGGCACAGGAACTTCTCGGCACCATTCTCTCAACGATAGAGGAATCTGTGGGTGGCCTCAGAGTGATAAAGGCGTTTAACGCAGAGTCACAGATGGAGAGAATGTTCGGAGGCGAGACCAGGGAGTTCCTTGATGTGAGCAATTCGATTCAGCGACGTTATTCTCTCGCACATCCCATGAGTGAGTTTCTGGGCACAATCGCCATTGCAATAGTGCTGTGGTTCGGAGGTTCGCTTATCCTCAGCAATGTCTCGGGAATCGATGCATCCGGATTTATCTATTATATGGTGATATTCTACAGTATCATCAATCCGGCCAAGGAGCTTTCCAAAACCGGCTACACCATTCAGAAGGGTATGGCTTCGCTCCACAGGATCGACAAGATACTTTCAGCCGACAATCCTATCAAGGACGCACCCGATCCGGTGGAGCTTACTTCTGACGAGAAGCGCAGAGGGAGCATCAGTTTCAAGGATGTCGTGTTCAGCTATGACGGAGAGCGCCGTGTGATAGACAATGTAAGCCTTGACATCAAATCAGGCATGACGGTGGCACTTGTGGGCCAGTCCGGCTCCGGAAAATCCACACTTGTGGATCTGATCCCCCGTTTCTGGGATGTGAACGAAGGGGCCGTAGAGGTTGATGGGCATAATGTGAAGGCCTATAGAGTCAACGAACTGCGTTCGATGATGGGCAATGTGAATCAGGAGGCGATTCTTTTCAATGACACATTTTTCAACAACATAGCGTTCGGAACGCCAGGAGCTACGCTCGAGCAGGTGGAAGCCGCGGCCAGGATAGCCAACGCATACGATTTCATTAAGGAAACCCCGGATGGATTCAACACGATGGTTGGCGACAGAGGCTGCCGACTCTCGGGAGGACAGCGACAGAGGGTGAGCATTGCAAGGGCTGTGCTCAAGAATCCTCCGATTCTGATACTCGACGAGGCCACATCCGCTCTTGACACCGAGAGCGAGCGTCTGGTGCAGGAGGCCCTTGAGCGACTTATGAAAAACCGTACAACAGTGGTGATAGCACATAGACTTTCCACCATAGCCAATGCCGACCTTATCTGCGTGATGCACGAAGGCCGTATAGTGGAGAGCGGCACTCACGATGAACTTATGGCTCTCAGAGGGCACTACCGCAGGCTTGTGGAGATGCAGCAGATGTGATTTTTGCGTTAATTTGCAAAATGTTGCCCTGCGATATGTTATAATTGAAAGAAAGTTCTTAACTTTGAAACCCGGAGACAGCTTTCAAGGTGAGATGATAATTTATCAAGCCTCGGTATCCTGAATCCCTGATTCATGTCAACGGCAGAGAGACATATCCCTAAGTGTCTGAAGCCTAATCATAAAAAGAAATATGAGAAAGATAGCAATATTCACCTCCGGCTCCGGCGAGATAGCGGAGCGTCTTGTGTCGCTTTTCAATGACGGCGACCGTTTCCGTGTGGATGTCGTTGTGACCGAACGTGAGAACACGGGTGTGGAAGACCGTCTTGCGGAATCTGACACCGATGTGGTGATGGTGGAACGCGATAAATGGCGCGAACATCCGGAGGAGATTCTTGAGCTTCTCAAGGTCAGAGATATTGAACTCATAGGACTTGACGGTTTCAAAGGTCTCATTCCCCGTCAGATATATGAAAAATTCGGTGGAAAGATTGTGGATCTGACAGATACGCAGTCTGCTCCCGGTGAGATTGCCGCAGCTGTGGAGAAAAGTGATTCCGTGAATACTGCAAATGTTGAGTCTCCTGCGGCAGAAGAATCCAAAGGAGTGGATGAGGAATGGGCCGAGACCCTTCACATGAATTTTGACCCTTCGCGTCTCCGTTCCACACCTCCTCCGGTGCCGGGTGCCGGTAATCATCAGGCTCCGGAGTCACAGCCTCCGCATGCATCCAATCCCGGACAGCAGGCTCCCCAGGCTCAGCCTTATTTCCGCAATAATCCCTATTATGGCGGTGACCGCACTTATTATTCTGAAAGCAGACGCGGTGAGGCCGGGGAAAGAGAGGCCATGCCCTCCACATGGCTTGTATGGTCGGTGTTGATGACAGTGTTCTGCTGCACCATCCCTGGAATAGTGGCCATCATTTTCTCTTCACAGGTGAGTGCGAAATATGGAATCGGTGATATTGAAGGAGCAAAAAGAGCCTCGAGAAATGCCGAGATATGGATCATTGTCTCGTTTGTGCTCGGAGTGCTCAGCTCCACACTCTATCTGCCTTTCATGATGGCATTCTGAGTGATTGCGGAATAACCCGTATTTCGAAACAGGAAATATATTGAAACTTACAGATAAGATAATGGCAAGGAAAAAGCTGCTTGTGATCGGCTTTATCCTTGCCATAATTTTATTCTATTTCCTGTTTGACCCACTCACGAGCCGATTCATGCCCCAATGCATATTCCATAGGATCACAGGCTGGCAATGTGTGGGGTGCGGCAGTCAGCGCATGGCGCATGCTCTTCTTCACGGCGATCTCGCAGGAGCATTCAGGGCCAACGCGTTCGCTACTGTGTCTCTGCCGTTCATAGCATTTCTGGTGTGGGTTGAGACCCAGCGAGTGAAACGTCCGGCTCTGTACCGGAAAGTCTATTCCACATCTCTCACCATTGTGGTATGCGTCCTTTTTGTAGTGTGGTTTGTAGTGCGCAACATCCTCGGCATCTGATCCGGGAATCACGTTATTGATATCCTTTGGGGGAGGGATCTGTCACTATTACCGGGCGGCGGGTTACCGTTTCCAGCATCCGGCGGAGATTCTCCACAGCTTCCTTGCGGGCTTTGGTTACTGTGCCCTCGGCATAGAGCTTTCGGCGATATGAATCAATGATCTTGGTCTTGATTTGATTCACCTCGGCTGTGGTGAAATTGGAGCTTCCGAATAGTTTGTCGGTCCATGTGTCGATTACTCTGTAGGAGTCCGGATCAGTGGATTCTCTTATCGTTATGATCTCGCGGGGGAGAGCGACTATAATTGTGTCTCCATTCATGTCCTGACTCACATTCTCAAGGTCAAAACCTATGGAGCCTGTCACAGTCATTTTGCCAAAGAAGTGGCGTGGACCGACTGATGCCTTCAGCGGCACATCTTCATAGAATTCAGTTGACAGGAGCCTCACCATAGGGGTGATATCCTTTATTTTTGCATTCTCCATAGTTACACGGTCCACTCCCGGTGATGATTTCCACCAGAATACGACTCCTGCCACTGCCGCAGCAATAAGTGCAATCAGAGATAACTTTATGATCAAAGCGGTCTTCAATACTTTCATAATGCACCTCCTTCCCTGAAATTAACCACGACGGCATAACCGTCGGTTGCGGCTATCGAACTGAAGAATGATTCTCCCTTGGTCTTTGCGGTCTGTATAATTTTGTTGCGGAAAGCAGGATTGCTCTCCACTTCCTTCTTAAGGGCCTCATTCATGCGCTCTTTGAGAATGGCCCTTTCTCCGGGTTTTATTTCGGAGCGCAGACCGGTCACGCGGTAATGGTCTTCCCTGAACGTCACATCCCGTCCTTCATACTCAGTCATGATTGGCGGAAGCACTATGGTGATGGTTTTTGCATCTTCATCAATGTAGATGTCATCAGGGGTGAACCCTGACATGTCGACGTAAGCCCGCAGATATGTCTCATAGGAATAGGCAGCTTTTCTTTTCCCTATTTTTATCGCATCCAAAAGGGCTGCTCCAGTCTGCTGCATACCTTTGGCTTTCTCAATGTCAAGGTCATCGATAGAGGCCATCTTGGAAACGGACATACCGGCAAGCTGGATCTTGTTCACGGCCTTCAGGTCGGCATAAAGTATATTTGCCTTGTCATCCTCTCCGGAGCAGGCTCCGAGAAGAGGCAGGGCTGCAAGAATCCATATAAAAGATGATTTGAGTTTCATTCTGTTGAAAATGGTTTTCATATTTGATTTGATTGTCATTGTAAGGTTTAGAACCCATCTCACAATAAATGTTAAGAACGCTTCGGCTTGAAACTCCCTGCGATCCCGAAATTTAAGTAACGTAGAGCTCTAAACACACGGGGATTGTAAGGGCAGATCCTATGCCGGAAGAGAAGAATACTGATGGTTAGAACCGAAAGACGGGATCCTTCACCTTACAGTGAATGAATCCCGCCTGTCAATATCCTGATTTTCCTGAATATTATCAGCGACGACGTTTCTTGCGAGACTTCGATTTAGTAGACTTGCCCTTCTTGACTGTGCCTTTCGAAGGAATCTGCAGAGTATGTCCGGCACGAAGATTGTCGTTTTTCATTCCGTTGGCTTTGCGGAGAGCGTCAACGGTCACGCCATATTTCTTTGCGATAGATGACAGAGATTCCCCACTTTTGATTTTATGAGATTTAGGCGTTGCCTTGGTCTTGGCTTTGGCAGCCGTGGATTTTTTCGAGGTCTTCTGTGCAGGCGCCTGAGCCGGTTCCTGCCATGACTGTCCGCCGGCTGCTTCTGCCAGAGCAGAGCTTCCTGCAGCGCCGGGATTGTTGGTGGAAATACGCAGTTGCTGTCCGATTCTCACAGCGTTGCGGCGCAGATTGTTGCTCTTTCTTATTTCTGCGGGGGATACTCCATATTTTTCCGCGATGGATCCGAGAGTCTCACCTGCCACTACTTTGTGCACTATCACCGAGGGTTTGCCATGGGTTGCGGCAAGGGCTACGTCAGCCTCTCCGTTATCTTCCGGCCAGACTTCTGTGGTTTCCACCGCAAGCATAGCGTCGGTGGGTACTTCTCCCGGTTCTACAGTGGAGCGGTGTGCATATTTGTCAGGCTCGAAATTCCGGATCTCATTCTCGCTCATGAGATATGCGTGAATCTGCTGAGAGGGAAGAATGAGTGTGTAAGGCAGTTCGGGAGTGCCAGGGATTATGTCGGCTCTGAACTGGGGATTGAGGATGCGGAGTTCATCCACCGGAATATCAAGCACTTTTGAGATCTGGTTGAAGTGGATACGTTCTGCCACCTGTATAGTGTCCATCACAAGCGGTTTCACGGGAAGAACGGGCGAAATATTATGTTTCGGATAATAGTTCATCACATAATTGGCTGCGATAAACATAGGGACATAGCCGCGGGTCTCCGGACTCAGATAATTATATATCGACCAGAAGTCATGGTCTTTGGCTTCACCTCCGGCACGTCTTATTGCCTTGTTCACGGCTCCGGGGCCGCAATTGTAGGCAGCGATGGCGAGCGACCAGTCATTATAGGTGGAATACAGGTCCTTGAGATAGGCTGCAGCTCTTTCCGAAGCCACATATGGATCGCGTCGCTCGTCAACGAGAGAGTTCACCTGCAGACCGAGTCCTTTGGCTGTGCCAAGCATCATCTGCCAGAGGCCGGTGGCACCATGGCGAGACACAGCATTCGGGTCAAGGCCTGATTCAATCACGGGAAGATACTTGAGTTCGAGAGGAAGCCCCTGCTCTTCGAGAGCCTGCTCGAAAATAGGCATATAGTAAAGGCTGAGCCCGAGGATTGCAGCCACCTGGGCACGCCCGCGTTTTGTGTAGCGGTCGATATAGCTGCGCACAATCTGATTATATGGCATCTCGATCACCGTGGGCAGTGAGGAAAGACGCTTTGCCATCTCCTCATCAGAAACTTCTGCATCGGGTTCCGTTTCATAACGTTTGTCGGATGCAGTGTAATTTTTTATAAACCAGCTTTCAAGCAGCTTCTGGGTGTCGGCCTCGAAGCTTTCGGGATAGACTATTGCCTGGTCTGTTATACTCGTCTTGAGATCGAGCACATTCGGTTTTTTCTCCTGACGTGCGAATCCGGAGATAGCCGTGGCGGCGAGAAGAAAAATCAGGAAGCGTTTTTTCATTTCATGCAAAGTTAAAAGGTAAAAGCCCAGTTTAGTCCGATGCTCACCTTCTTGTCTGAAGGGTCAACCATCATTGCAGGGCTCCAGTCGATGGAAAGGTCGGGAGAGATGTCGAAGTGCGCGAGCGACGCATCGACATAAGCGTCCACCATACAAAGCACATACATGCCGACGATGCAGATTATACACAGGTCGCGGTTTCTGCGATAGTAGTCGCGGCGTGTGCGCATCGTGTTTACGAGCCAGTTCTTGTCAAGATCCTCCTCTTTGGTAGTGGAGGGGAAGAAATTCATATATGAATTGGTGGAGGGATCATTGTCCATGAGGTCGCGGTAGGCCTGTGAGTAATCCTGAAGCTGACCGTTGTTCCAGCTTGTTCCGTAACCGAGACCCATGAAAGCTCCCACCACGATAGGGAGTTTCCAGTATCTGCGGTTGTAGACCTGTCCGAGTCCCGGGAAAAGCGCTGAAAGCCACACTGCCCTTGTCGGCTCGGGATTGAATATCTTTTTCCCGTCGAGGCCATAAGGAGAATTCTCGTCAACCACGACGGTCGGGACTGTGTCTGTATCTTCGGTGTATTCTCCGGGATTTTCCCTTACAAGCACTTCCGCATCAAGATAAGCCGCTGAATCAGGATCTACAATCTGTCGGGATGGATTCTGGGCGAAAGCTTCGGTGGCCGACAGAGGGGTAAGCATCAGCAGACACATCAATGTGGCCGCCAATGTCATAAGACGCGGTGAGAATGCGGAAATGGAGTGGTTTTTAATCAATGAAGGCATAGGGCTCATGGTCAGGATTTCATCTTCTCGAAGAGATCCACGAGTCGCTGGAGCTCTTCGTCGGAGGCGAATTTGAATGTTATCGACCCTTTGCCGTCGGCGCTGCGGGCGAACTTCACGGGAGTGGGGGAGAAGGAATCGAGAGAGTTCGCGAAATCTGTGAATCCCCCGAAATCAGCGGTTTTCTTTGTCTCTTTCGGCTTTGCCTCCTGATATGGGTCGGCAAGCTGACGTGCAAGTTCCTCCACACGTCTCACGGAAAGATCTTCCTTCAGGATGAGATTGTAGAGTTTGAGCTGCTCTTTTGGGTCGGCCACAGAGAGGAGCGCTCTGGCGTGGCCCATGTCAAGCTTATGGTCGCGCAGACCGAGCTGAATCTCCGCAGGGAGCTTGAGCAGGCGGAGATGGTTGGCCACTGTGGCTCTTTTCTTACCGAGCCTCTCGGAAAGTCTCTCCTGTGTGAGATTGTAAGTGTCGATAAGTTTACGGAAGGCGAGGGCCACTTCTATTGCGTTGAGGTCTTCGCGCTGGATGTTTTCGATAAGCGCCATTTCGGTCACTTCCGAATCGGATGCAGTGCGCACATAGGCAGGCAAAGAATGCAGCCCGGCGAGTTTTGCGGCTCTCCAGCGGCGCTCACCCGCTATGATCTGATAGGTTCCGTCGCCGGCGTCTCTCAGCGAAAGGGGCTGGATCACACCAAGCTCGCGTATGGAAGCGGCGAGCTCCTCGAGCGTGTCCTCGTCGAATGTGCGTCGTGGTTGCTCGGGGTTAGGGAAAATGAGCTCCACCTCAATCTCGTTGATTGCGGAAGAGCCTGCTGTCTGTATGTCGTTCATTGAGATCAGAGAGTCGAGACCTCTTCCCAATGCGTTTCTTTTGAAAGTCATTTACAAGGATTCAAATTTTTTTCTTCCGGTTTCGCGAAATCAGCTCCCGGCTGAGCTGTCCGTAGGCTATGGCACCACGGCTTTCCGGGTCATAGAGAATCACAGGGAGTCCGTGGCTCGGAGATTCGGAGAGTTTGATGTTTCTCGGAATCACAGTGGAGAACACCATGTCGCCGAAGTGGCCTTTGAGTTCCTCGAAGATCTGGTTGGCGAGTCGGAGTCGGGCATCATACATGGTGAGAAGAAATCCTTCGATCTCAAGAGATGGACGGAGTCTGCTCTTTATGATTCTGATAGTGTTGAGGAGCTGGGAAATACCTTCGAGAGCGAAATATTCCGCCTGCACGGGTATGATGACGGAATCGGCCGCCGTGAGCGCGTTGACAGTGATCACACCGAGTGAAGGGCTACAGTCTATCAGGATGTAGTCATAATTCTCTTTAATCGGCTCGAGCACTTTCTGAAGGCTTCGTTCACGGTCTTTGCGGTTCATGAGTTCCACTTCGGCGCCGACAAGGTCTATTCTCGAGCAGATTATACTGAGTCCGTCAATACACGTGGGCATGACAGCCTTATCGGCCGGGAAGCCGTCTACAAGGCATTCATATACCGAAGCTTCGGCCTCATCGGAGTTCACTCCGAGTCCTGAGGTTGCATTCGCCTGCGGGTCGGCGTCAACGAGCAGCACTTTCTTGCCGTCGACTGCAAGACAAGAGCCAAGGTTGAACGCGGTCGTTGTTTTCCCGACCCCGCCTTTCTGGTTGGCGATAGCTATGATTTTACCCATTGGTCACTAATGATATGGTTTTCGATTGCAAAGTAATAATTTTTCTCTGACAATTCACAATTTTTCGTCTTAAAGTGTATTAATAGCACCGAAATAGAATCATTTTCCGCATTCTTTGGCTTTCAATACCCTCCGGTAAACGAATATAAGCAGCAGTGCCGTGACTGTCAGAGCGCCGGAGAAACTGTAATATACTCCCACTGTCTGCAAGCCGAGGGTCACGGCCATGAAATAGAGGAGCGGAATGCCCACCACAAGATATCCGACAATCGAGATCCATAACAGCGGACGCACTTCCGATGTGCCTCGGAGGGCGTTGACGTATGTGAGCTGGGTGGCATCGCAGAACTGATAGAGTATTAGCGGTAATATCAGGGGTAATGCCGCAGCCACCACAGCCTGTTCCGACGTGAAAAGAGTCACGAGCTGATCGGCGAAGAAATAGAATCCCAGCGAGGCTATAACACAGAGCACAAGAATGAGATGTAGTCCGGCATAGGTGCTCTTCCTGATGGACCGGTAGTCTTTCAAACCCGTGAAATTGGCCACTCTGATGGATACAGCCCATCCGAAACTCATGTAAGTCATGAATCCGAGCTGAGAGATTGTGTTTACCACCTGATAGGCACCGAGCTGAACTTTCCCGAACCATCCGCTCACCACGGCTCCCGCACTCCAGAGCCCGCATTCCACACCGCTCTGTATCATGAGTGGATAGGAGGTGTTCCATACCTTGAGTCGCCTTTCCTTTCCGGCGTGACTGGTCTTCAGCGGTTCCCAGTATGGCTTGTATCTCTTCCGGAAAGCAAAGACCGCCACTATCGTGATGGCCGCGAATGTCCTGGCTACAAGTGTGCTTATTCCGGCTCCTGCAAGTCCGAGTTCGGGACATCCGAATTTGCCGAAAATCAGGAGATAATTGCCGATTATGTTGATGGTGTCGGCACAAAGTATTATCCACATGGGTGTGGCCGTGTCTGTGGTGCCGTTGGCAGTCTGCTGGAAGCAGTTGAATATGGCCATCGGAATCAGAGTGAAGAGAATTATCAGGTAATATCTTCGTGCAATTGGCAAAATCTCCGGGTCCTGGCCGAAACAGTCGAGGAAGAAATACAACCCCGACATGATTACCATAAACGATATGGCCATTATGGTATTTACCTGAAGAGACGCCCTGAGCATGATTCCCCCCTCCGTGTGGTTTCCTTTCCCGTAAAGAGCACCGATAAGAGGGGTGACACCGCCGGCAAATCCCAACAACATCACTATCACAATGAGGAATAAGCTGTTGACAAATGCCGAAGCAGCGAGTTCATTGAGTCCGTATGCTCCCACCATCATGGTGTCGGCGAAACTTACGAGAATGATTCCAAGCTGAGTTACAAGCACAGGAAAGCCAATCTTGAGTAGGCTGACATATGACTGAAAATAAGAATCCGGTGTTAATTTGCGTATGATGTCCTTCATAGAATGAGTGAATCAATAAAAGGGAATTAAATCCATTCGGGATAATGTTCTGGTCAGACAGTTCTGTGTTTATCCCCGCAAAGTTAACGATAAATCGCGAGTTTTTTACACAGGAAGAATAAAAATTCAAGGAAACAATGTCTCGGTCGCTATCTCTCTATCGTAGGATTTCATATTAACGCAACGGATGTTACTGTAACCGCTGTTGCTTTATAATAAATCGCGAAGTGACAAAATCAACGGCTTTTAGGATGAAATAATAGAAGAGATAATGTGGGCAGGAGATATGGGATGGGAATTTTGGGAGAAAAAGATGGTAAAAATTTCAGAAAATGCAGAAAGGTGAAATATTATTTATGTTAAAATAAACAAAAAGAGGATAATTTTGTAATGACGTTAGAGGGCATGAATAAAAAGCCCCGGTTTTTAACCCAGTATTCAACCCTCGAAAATAATGAAAATATCCACCCGGAGGCAACACAATGCCTCCACGATTCAAAATTTATGAATAGAATCATATTGCTATTTGCCATGGCCATTGCCGGACTTCCGGCTACTGCGACAGTGAGTCTTGATTCCTGTCGGAACATGGCCGTCCGCAACAACAAGACAATACGCATGGCCGAGGAGAATCTCAAGGGCGCCGGATATTACAAGGATGCCGCGCGTGCCGCATATCTTCCGGGAGTGGACTTCACGGGTACATATATGTATAACCAGCATGAGATCCGTCTGCTGGGAGAGGATGCCAAGCTTCCCACCATGACTTTCGACCCTGCCACACAGAGTTTTAATTATAATATTCTGAAAGGCCCTGACGGACAGCCTATAAAGGATCCATCTACAGGAAGCTATATCCCGACGGAAGTGGCGGTGATTCCCAAGGAGGCCATGAGCTATGATGTGCATAATGTCTTTGCGGGAGCACTTACTCTGACTCAGCCGGTGTATATGGGCGGACAGATAAAGGCTCTCAATGAGATAGCTGGATATGGCGAGCTGCTTGCAAAGGCCGCGCGCAACACTCTCACTCAGGAAGTGGTCTATGCTGTGGATGAGGCATATTGGCTTGTGGTGTCGCTCAAGGAGAAGAAACTGCTTGCCGAAAGCTTTGTGAATCTTGTGGACACTCTGCGTTATGATGTGCAGGCCATGCTTGATGCCGGGGTTGCCACACGCAGTGACGTGCTCACCGTAGAGGTGAAACTCAATGAGGCGAAAATAGCTCTCACAAAGGTGAACAACGGTCTGACTCTTTCACGGATGGCCCTCGCGCAGCTGTGCGGACTTCCGGTCAACACCAAGATGCAACTTGAAGACGAGGAGCTTAAGTCTGTGGCTTCGGCGCAGGCTCCCACAGCTGATATCAACGATGTCTACACCCGTCGACAGGATCTGGAAGTGATACGTCAGGGCATAAACATGCTCAAAGGACGCGAGAAACTCACGCTGGGAGAGATGCTGCCTAAGATCGCCATAGTCGGAGCATATTCATTTTCAAATCCTAATGTGATCAATGGATTTGAGAAACGTTTCGGGGGCGGTTTCTCGATAGGAGCCATGGTGACGGTACCTATCTGGCATTGGGGTGGCGACTACAAGCGTTATAAGGCTGCCAAAGCCCAGACCACAGCCCAGCAGCTTCTTCTTGAAGACACTGAGGAAAAGGTTAATCTTCAGGTGAGCCAGGCACATTTCAGCTTTGATGAAGCCCGTAAGACCTATGACATGACTGTGGTGAACCTGGACAAGGCCGACGAGAATCTCCGTCAGGCTGAACTCGGATTCAAAGAGGGTGTGCTCACCACAAATGATGTGATCGGAGCCCAGACAGCATGGCTCCAGGCCAATTCAGAAAAGATAGATGCCGAAATAGGCATACGCCTTTGCCAGACTTATCTGAGGAAAGTGCTCGGAGATCTCAATTATTGAGTTTCAGGATATTTACAGTAAACAGCAACAGAATAAATCAACAAAAGATATGGCTACAAACGAAAACATAAACGCCAGCGAAAGGGCTGCGGGCTCTTCGGCAACTTCCGGCAGCGACCAGACATTCGGGAATCCCGAGGCCGTGTCGAAAAAAGACAGGATGCTTATCCTCACCATCATCATCGTGCTGCTCGTGATCGCGGCTCTCGCGATCTGCGGCTTCCTTTTCATCAAGCAGGGGCCTGACACAGTGCAGGGTCAGGCAGACGCGACGGAACTCAGAATTTCAGGAAAACTGCCCGGACGTGTGGCAGAGATATTTGTTGAGGAGGGCCAGAAAGTAAAGGCCGGCGACACGCTTGTGCGCATTCATTCCACTCTGGTGGATGCTCGTCTGGGACAGGCACAGGCCATGGAGCAGGCTGCAAGCGCCGCCAATAAGAAAGTGGATGCAGGCACCCGCCAGCAGATAATCTCTGGAGCGCGTGATCTCTGGATCCAGGCCCAGGCCGCTTCAGGAATCGCAAAAAAGACCTATGAGAGAATGCAGAATCTCTTTTCGAAAGGTGTTGTTAGCGAGCAGAAGCGTGATGAGGCCAAGGCCGCATATGATGCCGCTGTAGCCGGCGAGCATGCAGCCAAGAGCCAGTATGAACTTGCCAAGTCTGGTGCACAGAAGGAGGACAAGGAGGCCGCTTCCGCCATGGTGAATGTGGCCAAGGGAGGAGTGAACGAAGTCAACGCTCTTCTTGAAGACCAGTATCTGACAGCCCCCTTCGACGGTGAGATTACAGTGATCTATCCCCATGTGTCGGAACTTGTGGCCACCGGAGCTCCTATCATGTCGCTCCAGAAGGATGACCATTGGGTAGTGTTCAACGTTAGGGAAACTCTGCTTAAAGACATAAAGATGGGCTCTAAGATCAAGGTGAGGATACCTGCCCTTGACCAGACAGCTGAGGTAAAGGTGTTCTATATCCGCGATCTCGGCACATATGCCAACTGGCAGGCCACGAAGTCGACAGGTGATTTCGATGCGCGCACATTCCAGATCAAGGCCCGTCCGGAGAAGCCTATCGAGAATCTTCGTCCGGGCATGTCTGTGATCCTTGAGCAATAACGGCTACTTAAACTACGGCTGCAAAAGCATAAAAACAAAGAGATGAAGGCAACAGGATTTCAAGCGATATTCATGAGGAGCGTGCTCCAGATGGTGAGGAGGCCTATCTATTGGGCGGCTTTCTTCATCCTGCCCCTCTTCGTGTTTTTCCTCCTCACGAACATGATGCAGGAGGGCTTGCCCTATGGTGTGCCTGCCGCTATTATCGACAAGGACGGCACATCCATGTCGCGAGATGTGACGCAACAGCTTGCGGGCCTGCAGCTCGTTGATCTCAAGGAGGACTGCAATAGTTTTACGGAAGCGCGGCATATGATGCAGGAGGGAAAGATATTCGGCTATTTCCTTATTCCCGAGAATTTCCAGCAGGATCTCCTCTCCGGGAAGAAACCCGTGATATCCTATTATACAAACATGACTTATTATGTGCCGGCCAACCTGCTCTTCAAGTCGTTTACGACTACTGCGGTTTATACCAAGGCGGGGGTGACGATGCAGGTGCTCGAATCAGTCGGAGCGACCTCTGACCAGGTCACACCGCTGCTTATGCCGGTGTCGATACAGGCCCGCGCCATACATAATCCGACTCTTAACTACGGCATATATCTCTGCAACTCTTTCCTTCCGGGTGTGCTGCAGCTTATGATTCTGCTTGTCACATGTTTCTCGCTCGGACAGGAGATAAAATATGGCACTTCCGTGCGCCTGCTCAGGATGGCACACGGGTCTGTGTTCAGGGCGATCACAGCCAAACTTCTTCCGCAGACCATCGTATGGATCATCATAGCCCTGTTTCTTGAGTCATGGCTCTTCGGATTCAACGGTTATCCGGTTCACGGATCATGGTTCTGGCTGACTTTGTCTGAGATTATGTTTGTGCTTGCCGTGCAGGGTTTCGGGCTCTTCATTTTCTGTCTGTTCCCGAATCTTCGACTCTCTCTATCCCTGTCGGCGCTTCTCGGCATCCTCTCCTTCTCTATCGCCGCATTCTCTTTTCCGGTGGAGAGCATGTATCCGGCAATGGGAGTGTTCAGCTGGATTGTCCCGACCCGCTATAATTTCCTTATATACATAGATCAGGCCCTGAATGGTGTTGACATATATTATTCAAGGATATGGTTTGTGGCATATATAATATTCATGGTGCTTCCTTTCACAATGCTTTGGCATGTGAAGAGATGCATGGCACGTCCGGTCTACGCTCCATGATTAACTGTTGACATGACCTTCAAATTTTACGCCTACTGCTATGTGGAAATATATAAAATCAAGAGTAAGACAACTGGTGGATGTCTACTGCCGGGAGTTCAGGCTCGTGCTTCATGATCCTGGCATCATGCTTTTCATCATCTTCCTCCCATTTGTGTATCCCGTGATCTATTCCCTGATATATAATCCGGAGCTTGTAAGAGATGTGGCCATGGTGGTGGTTGACCATGACCGGAGTCCGCTCAGCCGCGAGCTTGTGAGGAATTACAATGCCACGGAATATGCGTGGGTGAAGGGTTATGCCGCCAATATGGGAGAGGCACGGCGCGCCATGGACGGCCACGATTGTTACGCCATACTTGAGATTCCTGAAGGATTCGGAAGGAAAGTAGTGCGTGGTGAGCAGGCCACAGCCACGGTCTATTGCGAGTCAAGTCTGCTGTTGCGCTACCGAGGTTTCCTGATGGCGGCAACAGATCTCACTCAGGAGATGGGAGCACAGATCAGAACTGAGAAACTTGACCTCATTGCTCCTCTTGCCGGCACTGTCACTGATGGCGACCTCATACCTATAGAAAGTGTGGAGATGGGAAACATAGAGAGCGGTTTCGACTCCTTTATCATGCCGGGAGTCGTGATCCTGATTCTCCATCAATGCATTATCCTCGCCATAGGCATGGCGGGAGGAGCCAAACGCGAGCGTCCGGAACTTATCGGCTATAACGGTGTGAACGAGATGCCGAGTGTGTCTATGACCATGCTGGGCCAGATGCTCTGTTTCTTCACACTGATTCTTATCCCTTCGTTTTTCCTGATTCATTACGTGCCCTTGATATTCTCCTTCCCTATGGCAGGGAATGTGTTTGAGGAGTTTATGTTCATTCTTCCTATGACGCTCGCCTGTTATGCCATAGGATTCTGTTTCCAGGGAATAGTATGGGAGCGTGAATCTGTGTTCGTGCTCTGGGTGGTGACATCCCTTGCATTCCTGTTCCTTTCAGGACTTACATGGCCTCGTTATGCCATGTCGCCGGTGTGGTATTGGCTCGGGAATCTTATTCCGGCCACGTGGGGAGTAGAGGGCTTCATAAGAATGAATACCAACGGTGCGAGTCTTGCCCAGGTAAGCAACGACTACATAGCCTTATGGATCCTTGCCGCTGTCTACACGGTCTGCGCCTACTGTGTGCAGAGATGGGTGGTGCGACCCTCTCTCTACCGCGGTGATTTCTCCTACGATAAAATCCGTTCGTCCGAGATCTGATATCATTCAGGATATCAGGAATCAATAAGGGAGTAGTAAAGCGGAATCCGGATTATCGTCAGCGATTTAAACATAAAATAAGAAGTCAATGTCCCGACCGGGGCATTGACTTCTTATTTGGGTATTCTCCTGACTTAATCTGAATTAAGTTCCGTCTGTGATAGAAGAGGATTGTCAGTTGCAGCAGGAACCTTCCGAACCGCAGCCTCCGCAGCAGCCTGAAGCATCACCTTCAGAGCCACATCCGCCGCCGCAACCACCACATCCGTGAGAGGGCTGGAGCTCTTCGGGAGTAGCTTCACGCACCTCTTCCACTACACCTTCATAGCGCACTGTGAGTCCTGCGAAGGGGTGGTTGAAGTCCATCTTGATCTTCTTTCCTACCTCAGTCACGATTCCCTGCACGCGATATCCTTCGGCAGTCATCATCGGGAGAACAGCGCCCGGCTTCACCTCTTCGGCAAGCTTGCCGTCGCGCATGAAAATCTCGGGTTCGAGCTCGAGAAGATACTCGTTGCTGCGATGTCCGAAGGCAGCCTCAGGGGGAAGTGTGACTCCGAATCTGTCACCTTTCGAAAGGTCTTTGAGCGCGGCTGCGAGACCTGGCACGATCTCATGGCTCACGCCATAGACCATTACGTCGGGTGCGTCTACAGGAGCCTCAAAAAGAAGAGAGTTGTCGGCTTCGTTATAGAGTTTGTAGGAATAGGCCACGAACTTGCCGGGCCCTACGATTTCTTTCTTGGTCATATTATTTTGAATTGTGTTGTTTATATTTGCTGTTTATAATGCCGGAGTATCATCCGCCGATTCCAGGGGTTCAACAATCTCTATTGCCTCCAGGGCCTCAGGATGTTTCCGTTCATACTCTTTCTGAAGCACTTCCACGTTGAAATAGAAGCCATCAGCCACTTTGTCGCGCAGGCGTTTCTTGGTCTCCGGATCGGGAGTGACGATAAGATGGTCAACCCCCGGCTCTATGAACTGGGCATCGGTGGCCTCATACCCGAGGAGCTGCACCATGTCATATTCATGCATGGGATAGATCACATACCATGCATTGTCTACATCCTCGCCTGTGCCTGTGCTTTTTATGGCTCCGAGAAGGTGCTCAAGACGATATTCCCATATCTTCGCGCTCATGTCTTTTCTTTTCTCCTTAAGCACGTGCACAAGAAACGACATCTGCCTGAGATCGAAAGGATTGTCACGAAGCGACAGTTCCGCATATTTCCGGATGGAGTCTATCTCCTCGCGTGTGTGCGTGGTCTTAAGACGCAGGTCGTCGGTCACCCCTGAATATGGTGACGTGCGATATGGGTCGTAGTCCTCCTGAAACATATATCCGAGGTAGAAGTTGCGATATTCCTCGTTGGTCATGGTCGTGTCGTTGCGCGTGTATTTCGCCATGAGCTTCGGGAAATAGAAAGGACTCTGCGGATCAAGAGTCTGAGCCTTGATCTTTTCGAGATCAGGTTTTTCCACAGATATTTTTCGTTTATTGGCTGCTGCCGCCGAAGGCGCCGCAGTCTGGGCGTCGGCCATTATCGAGGATATGGCCAGCAATGCAGCTGCCGCTCCTGCTGCTATTCTTGAAAATATATGTTTTGTCATTTCTCGGATTCTTATAATAATTGATAAGGGTTATAAGGAGAGACTCGTAAGTAAAACGTCAATTCGTTTTCTCATGTTCGGTGGCTTCTGCCGTGGCAGTGTCTTTATTCATTTCCGGATATACCACCCTGGAGTGATAGATGGTGGAGAGACGCTTCTTGAAAGTGTCTTTGACTGTCTCGACATCACGGAATGATATCGGAGCTTCCTTGAGTAGTCCGTCTTCTATCTGAGAGTCTATGATTTTGTCCACAAGGTTGCTGATAGCCTCCGGAGTATATTCCTTCAGGCTTCTCGAGGCAGCTTCCACAGAGTCGGCCATCATGAGTATGGCGGTCTCTTTCGTCTGAGGATTAGGACCGGGATACTGGAATTTCGATTTGTCGATCACCACGTCGGGATTTTCATTGACAGCGGTGTTGTAGAAATATTTGGTGATCCCTTTTCCGTGGTGCTGAGCTATGAAAGCCCTGATCACCGATGGAATCTTCTCTTTTGATGCCATAGCGAGGCCGTCGGTCACGTGAGAGATAATCTTATGGGCGCTTGTCTCGGGGTCGAGTCCGGCATGAGGATTCACACCGTGCTGGTTCTCAGTGAAGAAGATAGGACTCTTCATCTTTCCTATGTCGTGATAAAGAGCACCTGTTCTCACGAGAGTCGTGTTGGCCCCGATTGCCCTTGCGGCTTCTGCAGCAAGAGTTGAAACCTGCATGGAGTGCTGGAATGTGCCGGGGGCCTCTTCGGCAAGACGTCTGAGCAGAGGGCTGTTGATGTCGCTGAGCTCAACAAGAGTCACCGTGGAAGTGAAACCGAATACTTTCTCTATAATCAGGATGAGAATATATGCGAAGGAGAGTATCACCGAGTTGATAGCGAATATGCCGATTGTGCGGATCTGGAACTGAGAGAGATTCCCTTCCGAGAGAAGGCATATTGCGAAATAACTTGCAGTATAGGCGATGAACGACAGAAGGGCTGTGCGGAGAAGCTGCGATCTGCGTGAAAGCTGCTGGATGCTGAATGTGGCGGTGAGTCCCACACAAAGTTCCATGAAAATGAACTGGAACTGATATGTGGCCACAAGAGTGGCGATGAGCACCGTGGCCAGAAGTGCGAATATCGCTGTCCGGGAGTCAAAGAAGACGAGGATGATGACCGGCAGAGCTGCAAACGGCACGAGGTATATGCCGTTGGCCACATATTCGAACATCACGATAGAAAACACCACAAAGAGGGTGATGAACGACATCAGGAACACCATCTGTCGTATGTCGGAGAAGAATCTCGAGCGGTAGAGACTCATGAATCCATAGAGCAGCATATAGATGATGATGATATATATGCCTTGGCCGAGCAGGAAATATGTGTGGCTGTGGCTCTCCTGCTGGCGGGTGTTCATCATGTCGATATATGTGTTGAGATTGGTGAAGATCTGTGGAGTGATGATCTCTCCGCGGTCAACAATTCTCTGTCCTTTCTTTATGACACCCATCGCTCCGGTGATGTTCAGATTCTCCTGGCTGCGGAATTTATAGTCTGTGGCGGAGTCGAGAAGAATATTCGGCACAAGACACATGTTGAGGGCCTTGCTGAGTTCCGGCGACAGATGGGCCTCGCTGTTGTGCAATTCATGATTGAATGCAGAGTCAATCTGCATGAATGCCCTTGCGGGCGAGAGCATGGAGGCAGCGTTGACAGCCACGACGGTGGTAGATTCCTTTCCGTCAGGCTCCACAAGTCGCAGGTCATGGTTGCGGCGGTTCGCCACATTATCGAAAAGCTCGGAATCGAGCACACCCTCGTTGAAGGTTTTTTTCAGAAGGCTCACGAGCAGTGACTTCTCTTTCGGAGATGCGTAGTTGTCGATCAGCTGGGCGAAACGTTCGGTATTGGCCTTTTCGGCATTGAAGTCTCTCTTTACAAAAGGCACGAAGACCTTGTCGATGCTGTCGCGCATTTTCCGCTGGGATGCGGAGTCGCGCAGTATGGGCGTGTCGAAGTCTGCCGTAAGGAGCGGGTATTTCCAGGGCTGGTTCTGCTCGAACGAGAAGCTCTGATGGTCGGCTCTGGGGAGAATGAGGAGTATGATCGCCACCGAAGTGATGGCGAGGCCGAACCTGAGGAGATTTAACTGGGAGAATACTTTATTCCACATGATAGCTTATGATGTGCGCCGTGCGAATTTCACGTCTTTGATTTTTTTCAGGGAGTCGCATATGATTTCGACAGTGTCAGAGTTGTCGATCTGGACTGTAAGGTCGCAATGAAACACCTCCTGCCGCGCGGCTATGCTTAGCCATCGGATATTGATGTTGAGCTGCTTCGACACCACATTTGTGATCTCTTCGAGGATGCCGTGGCGGTCAATGCCGTCAATGCTTATGGTTGCCATGAATTTGTCGGCCACTCCTCCCCATCTGGTTGCCACGAGTCTTGATCCGAATGCACTTTTCAGACGCATGGCGTTAGGACAGCTCACCTTGTGGAGCACAACATTCTCATCGTCATCAACGAATCCGAGCACGTCGTCGCCGGGAATCGGGGAGCAGCAGGTGTCAAACTTATAGTTGGGAGTTTTCTCGTCGGGATGCAGCACATACACCTCCTTTCGGTTGACAGGCTCTTTTTTCGTGTCGCCGGGTTTCTTCTTTGAAGAGAAGGGATTGCGGAGAATCTTCCTCATGAGCGAGCGCCTGTTGTTATTGAGCTCCCTGAGTTCCTTCGCAGAGAGATTTATCTCGTCGTTGGCGAGCATGAGAAAGAAATCCTCTTTCGATTTCAGATGATAGATTCCGAGCACTTTTGTCACGGTCTCGTTGGAGAGTGAGATACCTTCCTTGTCGAGAAATTCGTTGAAGAGTCTTTCACCTCTGGCAAGAAGGGCTTTGCGGTCTTTGCGGAGCACCGCCCTGATTCTGTTCTGAGCCTTTGCCGTGTGGCAATACTGGATCCAGTCGGGCTGGGGAGTCTGAGTTTCCGAGGTGATGATCTCCACCTGGTCACCGCTTCCAAGCACATGGGAGAGCGGCACAAGCCGGTGGTTGATTTTTCCGGCCATGCAGTGGAGTCCGAGCTCGGAGTGTATGGCGAATGCGAGGTCGAGCACGGTGGCTCCTGCCGGGAGAGTGATGAGGTCGCCGCGCGGGGTGAATACGTATATTTCCGAAGAGAAGAGATTCAGCTTGATTGTGTCGAGAAAGTCTATGGCATTCGGCTCCGGATTCGCGAGAATATCTTTGATTGTGTTAACCCAGGCGTCAAGTTCGGTTTCTTCCTGAAGAACACCCTCCTTGTATTTCCAGTGGGCTGCATATCCGAGTTCTGCGATCTCGTCCATTTTCCTGGAGCGTATCTGCACCTCGATCCATTTCCCTTCGGGTCCCATAGCGGTGAGATGAAGGGCTCTGTAGCCGTTGGCTTTGGGAATGCTGATCCAGTCGCGAAGGCGGTCGGGATGAATGCGGTGTCCGTCGGTGAAGAATGTATAGATCTGCCAGCATCGGATTTTTTCGAGTTCGTCATCATCGTTCTCGAAAATCACTCTTACGGCATATATGTCGTAGATCTCCTCGAAAGGCACTTTCTTTGTCTCCATCTTGTTGAAGATGGAGTATGCGCTTTTCACTCTGGCCTTTATCTCATATTTGAATCCTGCGGCATCGAGTTTCTCTTTCACGGGACGCACGAATTCTTCCACAATCTGTTCGCGATGATTCTGGGTCTCGCTGAGCTTCGACATTATCCAGTGGTAAGTCTGCGGATGCTCGTATTTGAAAGCGAGGTCCTCAAGTTCAGTCTTTATCTTGAACAGTCCGAGCCTGTGAGCGAGAGGAGCATAAATGTATAGGGTTTCACCTGCGATCTTGAATTGCTTTTCAGGCCTCATGGATCCGAGAGTGCGCATGTTGTGAAGCCTGTCGGCCATTTTTATGAGCACTACACGGATGTCGGTCGACATGGAGAGAAGGAGTTTTCTGAAATTCTCGGCCTGGAGAGAGGCTTTGTCTCCGAATATCCCGCCGGAAATCTTTGTGAGACCTTCCACTATGTCGGCAATTTTCTTTCCGAATCCGGCCTCAATGTCTTCACGGGTGAATTCAGTGTCTTCCACCACGTCATGCAGAAGAGCGGCGCATATCGATGTTGACCCGAGTCCGAGTTCGGAAATCACAATGCGGGCCACCGCTATCGGATGGAATATATAGAGCTCTCCGCTTCTTCTTCTCACTCCATTGTGCGCGGCCTTCGCGAAACGGAAGGCGCGTTCGATAATCTCCACTTTCTTGCGGTGGGGGCTGGCTATATATGCCTGGAGGAGGCTCTGAAACGCCTCTTCCACCATGCGGTCTTCCTCCCGGGGAGACAAGGGGATGTGCTGGGTAGTGGTCATGGAGTTATGAATGCTTGTGAAGAGATACAAAATTAAGGAAAAAATTGGAAAATAGCAAAAAAAACCGTCCACCTCACGGTGAGCGGTTTTCTCCTGCCTTAGATTCCGGATTATTCTGCATTGCAAAAGGAGAGACGAATGCTTCACAATCCGGCTTCCGTATCTGCGGCAGCTGATAGAAATTACTAATGTATATAACCCAAAATTTAGACAATTATGTTTTCCATCTTACAGGCATAGATTTAAGGCCCTAAAACATATCTAAGTCATGAAAAAAAGTTTTCTGTAATCAATGACCTGACGATATTGCTTTCCTGAGCTAAGTCGTTCAGATCAGAGTGTTTCATTTCAGAGCGGAGGGTTTCCGCTGCTTCTGAGAGGGATGGCGATGAGTAAAACATATGATAAGACTGTTAGGCAGACCTTGAGCTGCTCATGCAGGGGGACTTGTGGCCTGGGGAGGCTTTGGGGTCTATGTTATGATTAATAGTTATTGTCAGGCAGCATTCGCTTACGTTTCGATATAGAAACGCGCGATCCGGTGTAAATATTAGTGTAGAAATGTTAAAAGGTGCAATAAATTGGCACATATTGCAAAAGCGCATCCCCGTTTGGAAATGCGCTTTTGCAATGCTTTGAAAATACAATACTTGCGAAGTATTGTATTTTAGATGTATTTTCCTGTCATGCTTTCAGAGATGCGTGATAGTTGGCCATCTCGATAGCTGCCACAGCTGCCTCCGATCCTTTGTTGCCGAGACAACCTCCGGCTCTGTCGAGAGCCTGCTGCTGGTTGTCGACAGTGAGGACTCCGAAAATCACGGGAGCCTCGCCTCTCGCATTGAGGGTGGCCACACCCTGGGCGGCGATCTGACAGACATAATCGAAATGAGGAGTGTCGCCTCTGATTACGCATCCTATCACGATCACGCCTTCAGTAGCTTCCGGACAACCGTGTCCGGTGGGACCCTGAGAGACATTGAGCGCCGCCGCTGCCGCATTGACAAGCTCAACGGTGCCGGCCACCGGGAAAACCTTGATCTTGTCTTTAGGCACTCCGGCTCTGCGGAGCACGCCTACGGCTGCATCCCGGAGGGCGTAGGTGATCGTGGGGTTCCAGTCGGCGGTGATCACATAAAAGTTGCCGGCCACATTCCTGTTTATTTCAGGCACTTCCACAGAGGTGCCGTTGGTGTTGAGTATGGTTGACATAAATAATGCTGGTTAGACTGTCAGTTCCGGTGGGAGAGAGTTCTTAATCGCAGGAGTCATTCCCCTTTGGGGGAGTTTCTCCGTCGTCAGGTTTTTTGTCGGTTTTCCTGAACTTCGATTTTGCTGCGGTGGTGACTTTATGCATGAACATTTTCCAGGAAGGTTCATGCTCCACGTCCTGGTCGATGGCCTGTATAAGTGCAAGGATGTCACGTTCGAGCTCTATGGTCTCCTGAGCTATGGCATGAGGGAGAATGGCATTGAGAAGTCGGCGTGCGCGAGGACGCATGGTGCGTATCCTCATCATGATCTCAGCCATTTCGAGAGTCATCTTTATCTCTTTGCGAGTCACCCTTCCGGTGCGTTTCTTGGAGTATTTTATAGCTTCGGCATAAAATTTGAGAGCTGCCTTGAGGTCGCCTGTCGATGCGAGAAGCTGACCCACATTGCGCAGGGAGTCAACGAGTTTGTCGGTGGCGGCCACAACTCCGGAATTCACTTTCTCATATAAGGCTCCGGTAGTGATCTGCTGCTTCACGAGAAGGTCGAGTGCTTTCTTCCTCGATCTCAGGATTCTTGTGGAGAGCTCCATTGCAAGGATATGGAATTTTCCGAATCTTGTCTCGTCGTGCTTAATAAGATTGTCGAGCACTTTGAAAAGAGTGTCGAGTTCCTTTTCGCTCTGCTTGTAGTTTTTCAGAGCGAAATGTATTTCTGAGAGGTCGAAGAGAAGGCCCACGAGCACAGCCCTGAATTCCACATCGTCATAATCTGGGAATTCACGGAGATTTCTGAGCGCGGCCACAGTGCGCTCCATAGCGTCCATGTATCGTTCTTCGGAGAGCAGCTGCTCGGCATTCTGCCGGCAGGCGATGACGTCTTTGAGAATGGCGGCCTCCCTGGAGTTCGCGTCATATTTCTCAAGCATCAGAGGGATCTGGATAGGAGTCATATAAGGGATGATTTAAATTCTAATGAGAAGAGGAGGCACATTTCGATTTCTGCCCGAGATAACCGCCGTGATGGCGTTTGGCATACTCTTCGACTGTGAATCCTATTGCCTCCATGGTTGCCACCACGAGAAGATCTCCCATCACCGTCATCATTGTGGTGGAGGTGGTTGGGGTCATTCCGAGAGGGCACACTTCAGGAGCGCCGCCTGTGAACAGAGCCACATCTGCCATAGATGCCAGCGGACTTGAGGGATCGCCGGTAATGACTATAAACGGAATCTGAGGATATAGAGACTTCGTGAGAGAGATGAGCTCGAGAATCTCGCGGGTCTTTCCGGAGTTGCTGAGCAGAAGGAGCACATCGTTTTTCTGAAGAATGCCGAGATCTCCGTGCTGAGCCTCCGAGGGATGCAGGAATACTGCGGGAGTGCCTGTGGAGCAGAAAGTGGTGGCTATGTTTTCCGCTATCTGCCCGGCTTTCCCCATTCCGGAAGTCACAAGTTTGCCGCCGCGGCGGTTAACGTGGTCAACTATGAATTCCACAGCTTTCGGATAGTCGCAGGAGAGAGGTATGGCCCTGATGGCCGCAGCCTCTTTGTCGAGGATGTCGGCGAGCCTTTCTCTGAGAGAATTATTGTCGTTGTTTTCCATTGCGTCTGCTTTGGTTATTTTTTCTCGGAAGGGATAACTCTCCCTTCAAATTTCTCAACTGCCTCTCTCCATCCCGGATCTATTGGAGTGGGGCGTCCGGAAGCCGGGTCGAAATGCACCATTACTGATTCGCACATCGATTTAATCTGCTTCGTGTCTGCCTCTCGTATAATCTGGAGGAGGCGGAAGCTTTTGTCGTGGATTGCGCTGCAGGTTGTGAGGACCTCGATCTTTTCCTGAAAAAGAATCGGGGCCATGAAGGCGCAGTCGATGTTGGCGATTACCGCGTCCACGTGTTGCCAGTCAATGGTTCTCCCTTCCACAGCCTGCATGTAATGGGCTTTCCCTGTATCATAAAAACAGAAATAGACCGTATTGTTCACATGTCCGAGCACATCCACATCATTAAAACGGATCTGGATGGGTGTTGAATGATGGAATAAGGAGAGATCCGGGATATTAAGAGGATTCATAAATTTCTGATTGACAGCTGATATTTATATTCAGGAGAGATCGGATGCCAGGGAGGGGACAAAGGTTTTGTTAAATTAAGATTATTATCCCGACACGAAGCGTATCTGAGTCACGGTCTCTTTCCCGAGATGGCGGTTGATGGCCCTGATAAGAAGCGACCGGTTCATCGACAGTTCATTGCGCAGGGATGCGTTTGGCACTCCCACGGTCATTATTCCCTTTGCCACGAAAGGACGTCTGCATTGCACGGCGATAGCCGGTCCCACGATTTCGGGCCATATATCCACGGCCCTGCATTCATCGAGGCGTCCCTGCATGCAGTTCTCCTGAAAGGCGAGTCTGAGCACATCGCCGATGCTTTGCGAATCTTTCCTTTCCATTGCTTTTTACTGGCTTATGGTTTCGAAATGTCCGTTCTCCACGTGCATGAGGGTTCTCGGCCCCTGCATACCCGCAATAATGTCGTCAAGATGCTTGCGGTTGGTGTCTGTGATGAAAATCTGTCCGAATGTGTCGGAAGAAGTGACCTCATGCATTATCTTCTCCACGCGGTCGGCATCAAGTTTGTCGAATATGTCGTCAAGGAGAAGGAGCGGGGTGATTCCGCTTGCCTCTTTCAGGTAATTGAAAATGGCGAGACGCAGGGCCACGGTGAATGTCTTCACCTGTCCCTGGCTTCCGAGACGCCTCAGGCTGTAGCCGGAAAGGGAAGCTTCGATGTCGTCGCGGTGAACTCCTGCGGAAGTGAAGCCAAGCACGATGTCTTTCTGTCTGCGTTCTGCCAGGAGCTCCTTCAGGGTTTTCCCTTTGAGCTGCGATGAGTAGACGATGGCAACGTTTTCATCTTTCCCTGCGAGACGTGCATAACATTCCTCTACCTTCGGAGCCAGAAGCGCCACCCATGCCTGACGCGCTTCATGGATGGAAGCCGCAGCCTCCTCCATGCCGGACTCCACGCTCTCGAATAGCAGGGCATCGCGCACTCCGGCACGCAACATGCGGTTGCGGCTCTCGAGAGCACGTGTATATCTTATGAGTTGTGCGAGATAGTCCGGATTGGCCTGCGAGATGACCATGTCCATCAGTTTGCGCCTTTCCTCTCCCGGTCCTGACACGATGCTGGAGTCTCCCGGGGTGACTGTTACTATGGGGAATCTGCCTATATGCTCGGATATTCGGCGGTATTCCTTGCCGTTGCGTTTGAGGCTTTTCCCTTTTCCGCGCGTTATTCCGCATGCTATGGAGTCGGACGCCCCGGCATCTGACGAGAAAGTGCCTTTCACGAGGAGCAGGTCTTCGCCATGGCGTATGAGCGCATTGTCTGGAAGTGGCGACATGGGACGTGCCATACTCAGGAAATGGATGGCTTCGAGGAGATTGCTTTTCCCCATTCCGTTCATCCCGAGCAGACAGTTCACTCCCGGTGAGAATTCAATCCGTGCGGAGGCGATGTTCTTGAAATTCAGTATGTCGATGTCGTTGAGAGTCATTCGTCGTCTTTCACTCCGTATGCAAGATCTCCGGCATCGCCGAGACCCGGCACTATGTAACTGTGGGAATTGATATCGGGGTCGATGGCGGCGGTCCAGATCGTGGTGATTCCCGAGGGGAGCACCTCACAGAGATATTCAATCGCCTGGCGCGACGCGATCACCGAAGCCACATGGAGCCTTGCCGGTTTCCCTTTCTGAAGAAGTGCGCGATAGCCGAGTTCCATTGAGGAACCTGTGGCAAGCATCGGATCGGTGAGAATCAGAGTCTTACCTTCAATTGAGGGTGAGGCCATATACTCCACGAGCACGTCAAACTGCGACCCTTTCTCCTTGTATCTGCGGTATGCGCTCACAAACGCATTCTCGGCATTGTCGAAATATTCGAGAAAACCGTGATGGAAGGGAAGCCCCGCACGGAGTATGGTTCCGAGCACAACCTTGTCGGAAATCTCATGACACATCGAGAATCCGAGAGGCGTCTGCACCTTCTCCTGGCAATAATCGAGTCGCTTTGAGATTTCGTAGGCCATGATTTCCCCGATGCGCTGTAGATTCTTGCGGAATCGCAGATGGTCGTTCTGGATGTTGACATCGCGGAGTTCTCTCATGTATCGGCTTATGAGGCTCGGGGTTGTGGCGAAGTTGATGATCTCTATATCGTTCATAGCATTGATGTGTGAGTCCAGGCCTTTCCGGGAGGTCAAACGGCCTGAAAAGTTAACATTATGCAAATATAGCCATTAATTCCCTTGTTTCTGCGATTTTGAGAGAAAAAGTTGAGCTGAGGCAGTGTCTTTCTCGATCTGCTCTCTCAGCGCCTGTATGGAATTGAATGTCATTTCCGGCCTCAGGCGGCATTGGAATGCGATCCGGAGTGGCATTCCGTAGAGATTGCCGTGCCATCCTATTATGTGAGCCTCAATGGTGAGCGTGTCTCCGCGTCTCACGGTGGGACGGGTGCCGATGTTCACCACGGCGTTGTGTCTCGAACCGTCCGGGAGATAAGCCGTGGCGGCGTAAACGCCCGTGCCGGGAATCTGTATTCCGGGATCCGGCATCAGATTGGCCGTTGGGAAGCCTATGGTCCGGCCGAGCTGATTCCCCTCCACCACAATCCCGGAAAGAAGGAATCTGCGCCCGAGCATATCGTTGGCCTTCTCGATTTCTCCGGCGGCTATGGCTTTTCTCACAGCGGATGAGCTGATCCCTTCCACAACCGGGGCTTCCTCCACGGTAATGCCGTTTTCCGCCCCTATTCTGCGATAGTCGGCGATTGAGAGGTTCACGCCGTCGCATCCGAAGGTGTTGTCATATCCCACTACGAGATGACGCACTCCAAATTCATCGTGCATCATCCTCATCCATTCAGATGCTGTGGTGTCTTTAAGCTTCTGGTCGAATTTCACTACCAATGGAGTGACGCCGGCCTTGAGCAGCAGATCTTCCTTCTTTTCAAGGGTGGTTATGGCAAGGGGTGCTCTTTCCGGAGCTATGAGCGATAGCGGATGACGGTCAAATGTGATCGCCACAGGTTTCAGTCCGCGCATGGCGGCCGCCTCCTTCAGAGTGCAGAGCACGGCAGCGTGTCCGCGGTGCACACCGTCGAAAGTTCCGATAGCGGCAGCCTTCTCCATCACTTCGCGGGACCCTCCTCCTCGAGGTGCTTGCAGACCTCTGCAAACGATGTTTCGCCTGTCTTTGTGATGCAGATGGTATTGACTCCGAGAGTCGCGGCACTGTTGCAGTTGGCTGCGGAATCATCAAGCAGAAGAGTCTCTTCGGGTTTCAGGCCATAACGGGAAAGGAGGGCCGAGAATATCCGCTGATCGGGCTTGCAGGTGCGTTCCTGATAGGAGGTGACAATGCCGTCGAAATAGTCGTTGATAGAGAGTCCTTCCTGACGGAACGCGAGGTCGATCCAATGGTTGAACATCACGGGGTTGGTGTTGGAAAGCACATAGAGCTTGAATCCGCGTTTGCGGAGATGTCTTATCGCCACAAGCCTTTCAGTAGGGAGGCCTATAAGGAATCTTTCGAAAGCATCCTGGATTTCAGTGCAGGTTGTGCCGGGACGGCAATAGGGCAGTATCCCGTCGAAGAATTCCGATGTTGATACGCGTCCTGATTCGAGCAGCAGGAAAGGACCCTTCTGTTCGTATTGTCCGAGGAGAATGTCAGCATCAGGGATGCCGAGGTTGGAGAGAGCTATGACAGCCTGTTCACGGTCAAGGTCGATCACCACCCCTCCGAGGTCGAAAATTATGTTTTTTATATCCTTCATGTCTTACGATATTGGGAATGCGACCGCAAAATTAATATTTTTTTTGTCACGTGCAGACAAAATATTATCTTTGTGGGAGCAAAAACTTCGAAAGGAAGTAAAACAAAAAATATATAATCAGAACAATGGCAGAAAAACAAAGAGCTATCGGCATCCTCACGTCGGGAGGAGACGCACCCGGCATGAATGCGGCGATCCGTGCGGTGACACGTGCGGCGATTTATGCAGGCTTCAAGGTGTTTGGCATCATGAGAGGCTACAAGGGTCTTATCACCGATGAGATCGAGGAATTTTCCACACAGAATGTATCCAACATCATTCAGCGTGGCGGCACCATTCTCAAGACTGCCCGCTGCAAGGAGTTTCAGACTCCCGAAGGCCGACAGTGTGCTTATGACGTGCTCCAGCGCCATGGCATAGATGCCCTTGTGGTGATCGGCGGCGATGGCTCTCTGACGGGTGCGAGAATCTTTGCCAACGAGTTCTCGTTCCAGATCGTGGGCCTCCCGGGCACCATCGACAATGACCTTTACGGCACTGACTCAACCATCGGTTATGACACTGCGCTCAACACCATCATGGAGTGTGTGGACAAAATCCGAGATACGGCCACCAGTCATGAGCGGCTTTTCTTCATTGAGGTCATGGGCCGTGACGCGGGCTTCCTTGCGCTCAACGGTGCAATCGCTTCCGGTGCGGAGGCTGCTATCATTCCCGAGATCTCCACGCAGGTTGACCAGCTTGACGAACTTATAGCCAACGGTTTCAGAAAATCTAAAAACTCTTCGATAGTGCTTGTTGCGGAATCTCCAGCCACCGGAGGTGCAATGGGTCTTGCGGAAAGGGTGAAGAGGGAATATCCCGACTATGACGTGCGTGTCTCCATTCTCGGTCACCTTCAGCGAGGCGGTTCTCCCACGGCGTTCGACCGTATTCTTGCTTCACGCATGGGAGCCGCGGCCGTTGACGCTCTTCTCGACGACCAGCGCAATGTGATGATCGGCATCAAGAACGACGAGATTGTCTATGTGCCCTTCACGAAAGCCATCAAGAACGACAAGCCCATCAATCAGGAGCTTATGTCAACCCTCCGCCGACTCTCCATCTGACGGATTCATAATAAAACAGTATCAGGACGCGCCCGGGAAATGGAAGCCGGGTGCGTCCTTTGTTTTAGCCTCTTTATTTTATGGTATATGCGAAATAAGGGCGAGACCTCACGGTCTCGCCCTATTTTTGAGTTGTTATGTGCAATAATTGAATTGATGTCGTAAAGTGGGCGAAGATGGATTCGAACCACCGAAGGCATAAGCCAGCAGATTTACAGTCTGCCCCATTTGGCCACTCTGGTATTCGCCCGATACAATCCGAAAGCTTTCCGGCTCCGAATTGCGATGCAAAGTTACAAATAAATTCCGAAACGTGCAAATAAAATTTGTAAGATATTTTAAAAGCACGTTTTCTCTACCGTGGCATGGAAGTGTCACGGAAGAGAATCGGACATTATTCTTATACGAGTTTTGCCGATGCTTCCTTGATTCTGCGCATGGCCTCGCGGATGTTGTCGTCGGAGGTGGCGTAGCTGAGTCGCATATAGCCGGGAGCACAGAATGCCGCACCGTCCACACAGGCCACGTGAGCCTCTTCGAGAAGATACATCACATAGTCGCCGCTGCAGGTGATTTCGCGGTCGCCGGCTTTCTTGCCGATATAGCTCTTCACTTCCGGGAAGAGATAGAATGCACCCTGGGGCATATTGATTTTCCATCCGGGGATTTCGGATGCAAGTTTCACAATGAGGTCGCGGCGGCGCTCAAAAGCCTGACGCATGTCCTCCACACACTGCTGCGGGCCATTGTAGGCTGCCTCGGCTGCTTTCTGTGCTATGGATGAGGCTCCGGAGGTGTACTGTCCCTGAAGCTTGCTCACGGCTTTCGCTATGGCGAGAGGTCCGGCCATGTAGCCGATGCGCCATCCGGTCATTGCATAAGCCTTGGAAACGCCGTTGATGATCACCACGCGGTCGCGCACGGATTCGAATTCTGAAATGCTGTGCACCTCGCCCACGAAGTTGATATGCTCATAGATTTCATCGGCAAGGATGATGATGTCGGGATATTTGGCAAGCACATCGGCAAGAGCCTTGAGCTCCTCGCGGCTGTAGATGCTGCCTGTGGGGTTGGAAGGAGAGTTGAGCATGATCATGCGGGTCTTGGGCGTGATGGCCTTCTCAAGCTGTTCGGCTGTGATCTTGAAGTCCTGGTCGACTCCGGCATAAACCTCCACTGTAACGCCTTCCGCAAGTTTCACCATCTCCACATAGCTCACCCAAGCCGGCACCGGGATGATGACTTCGTCGCCGGGATTGATGGTGGCCAGAATCACGTTGCAGAGTTCCTGCTTGGCGCCGTTGCCCACCACAATCTGTTCGGGGGCGAACTCGATATGGTTCTCGCGCAGAAGTTTCGCGCATACGGCTTTGCGAAGACTGAGATATCCGGCCACGGGGGTATAGCGCGAGAAATTGTCGTCGATCGCTTTCTTGGCAGCCTCCTTGATGAAATCGGGGGTGTCGAAGTCGGGCTCGCCGACACTCATGTTGATGACGTCTACGCCCTGTGCCTTAAGTTCCGCGCTTTTCTGCGACATGGCAAGCGTGGCTGAGGGGGAAAGAGCCTGAATTCGCTGTGAAATCTGGTTCATAATTTTATTTGTTTGTGTTATGACTCACTTTTATCTGCGCGAAGTTAATTATTTAATGTGAGGAGGCAAAGAAATTTTTATGGAAAGATAAAAATTTTCGTTAACTTTGCCGTAAATCCCTATATGGACTTTGGAAAAGTGTAAGCAGCAGATGTGCTGAAGCCTACCACTTGCCTTAGTATATCCGAATAAAAAAGAAAAATAACAGATATGAGACAGATCCAGAGAGCAACCGGCAGGTTGGGAATGGCAATAGCCTGCATGCTTATCGCGCTTCTTCCTGCGCTTAATTCATGTAAAAAGGAGACGGTTGACGTAAGTCAGCTTCTTGCCACAGTGCCGTCGTCGGCCGGTGCGGTTGTCGGCTTCAATCTCACCTCGCTTCTTGAAAAGGCTGGATGCAAAGTGGATGGTTCGGAAATCACCCCCGGTGCTGATCTTGGGAAATGGATCGATGGTAAGTCTGAACTCAACGGCAGTCAGAAAGAGGCTCTTCGCATGTTCCTTTCCGGAGAGAGCGGAATAGACCCGGCTGGGGCTATCCTGTTCACAGATGCCTATAGCTTTTATGTTACGGCGGGTGTGGCCGACACTCCCAAATTCATGGATTTTGTGAAGAAACAGACAGGTTCTGACTTCGAGGAACCAGAGAGCGGCGTCAAGACTTGCGGGAATGTGGCTCTTTGCGGCGCACAGATGTGGATATCTCTCTCTTCGGGAAGCATAGATGCGAAAGCTGTCAAAAACTATTCTGAGCTTGATGAGGCCCAGAGCATGCTCAGTCATGACCTGTCGAAGGAAATAGCCTCTATGGCCGATGATATTGTGGGATGGGGACAGATAAAGTCATTCCTCCGGAAGCTGGACATACAGGATCAGGCCGTGATCGGCGTTGTCTCCGGCATGCTCTTTGAAGATGCTTCCGTGCTTTCTTTCCGGTTTAATTTCCTTCCCGGTCAGATGATTGGAAAGACTGTGGTGCTTAACGATAAAGGTAAACCTGCAAAATACCTTCTCCCTGCCGATAAAATAGATACAGCTCTCGTGGAGAACCTTTCACAGCAGGCCGGAGTGGTTGCGGCCATGTCAGTCACAAAGGATCTTGTAAAGAAGATTGAAAAACTGAGCTCCTCATTCGGTGGAAATATGTTCGGTCCGGTAATGAGCGCGCTTGGCTCGCTTGACGGCACAGTGGCGCTGACCTTGACAGAATTCGGTACTTTTGATGACGGTGTCAGCGGAGCTGTCACTACCGACGGCAATCCCTCGCGAATCCTTATGCAATTCCTTTCGGCGTTCGGTCCTACAAAAAAGGAGGGAAATGTGGTGAGAGTGGCAAAAGGAGAGGTGATGGGATCATTGAATGTTGCCGAAGTTTCGGAATTCCTGAAGGGTTCGACTTTCGGATTTGTGATTGCACCAACAGACACTATGGGGCACTCGACCTCAGGCATTGCGGGAGTCGGAGTGTCATTGGTTCCTGAGAAGGGCGGTATCACATTGAATATCGATGTGAAGGGTGCTGATCCGAAGGAGAATATAATTCTCACTTTCCTTAAAAGCAAGTGATGCAGAGCATAACGTTGGAGAGGATGCTTCCTGAAGTGTTCGTGTCCGAAAAGATTCCGGATTCGGACGTATGGCTCACGAATCTCACTTTTGAGCGCGGGAAGTCATATCTTGTGGTGGCTGCCAGCGGAGCCGGAAAATCTTCGATGTGCGCATATATATATGGTGCGAGAACAGACTATGAAGGTAAGCTGACATTCGACGGAAAAGATGTATCCGCTTTCGGGATGGACCATTGGCTTGAACTCCGGCGCAGGAATCTTGCTTATCTGCCTCAGGAACTATCGTTGTTCCCTGAATTGACAGCCATGCAGAATATCCGGCTTAAGAATTCACTTACCGGACATATTGAGGAGGAACGCATAGAGGAATGGCTCCATCTGCTCGGTATAGATTCACGCAAGGACTATCCTGTTGGAAAGATGTCGATCGGTCAGCAGCAGAGAGTGGGAATAATCCGAGCTCTTTGTCAGCCTTTCGATTTCATTTTGCTTGATGAGCCTGTAAGCCATCTCGATGAGGAGAACAATCTTAAGGCTGCAGGTATCATAGAGGAGGAAGCCCGCCGTCAGAGTGCCGGTATTATTTCCACATCGGTGGGTAATCCACTGCTTCTGAAGGAAAGTATAAAACTCAGATTATGAAACTCATATCACGGTTGCTCCGCAAGAATACATCGCCGGCCAGGGTGGTCGGTTTTGTGCTTTCCAATTTCATAGGCCTTGCCATAATCATAGGAGGACTGCAGTTTTTTGCTGATTCCAGAAGTCTTTGGGCCGATGATGATAATTTTATAGGCACTGATTATCTTGTTGTAAATAAAAAAGTGACCTCCGCCAACACCTGGCAGGATGCCACTTCAGATTTTTCTGCTGTCGAGATTGCAGACGTTAAGTCGCAGCCGTGGGTGAGGGATGTAGGGGAGTTCCAGTCCACGCTTTACAGAGTGTGGGCTTCTTTGAAACAGGGTGGCAAGTCGATGTCAACGATGATGTTTTTCGAGTCGATACCCGACAAATTTGTTGATGCCGCCGGACCGGACTGGCATTTCACTCCCGGTGATGACGTGGTGCCTGTGATTGTCTCTAAAGATTACCTCACACTGTATAATTTCGGCTTTGCAGGTTCTGCCGGCCTTCCTCAGATGAGCGAGAGCATCATGAGCGGTATCCCGCTCAGTCTCACCCTTACTTCATATGATGGACGTGAGGTGAAGGAGATGAATGGCAGGGTGGTAGGTTTCTCGAATCGTCTGAATACTATCCTTGTGCCGCAGAGTTTTATGGAGTGGAGCAATTCAATTCTTGGCGATGGGCGCGAACAGGATCCTTCAAGACTGATAATAGATGTGAGCAGTCCCGGAGATGTGGCAATAAAAGATTATCTTTCAGCACACAATCTTGAGGTGGCCGGCGACAAGAGCAATTCCTCGGCATCTTTTCTCCTTAAAGTAGTGATGGGGATAGTGCTTGCCATAGGGATTGTGATTACTGCGCTATCATTCTTCATACTTCTCCTTTCCATGTCGCTTCTTATGGAGAAGAACCGCGACAAACTCCATTCGTTGCTCATGCTCGGCTGTCCGGCCAAAGAGGTTGCTTCCCCTTACATACGGATTGTGGTGGCTTCCACTTCCATAGCTTTTCTGATAGCTGTGGCTTGCGGGCTGATTCTTCGTCATAGCTATCTATCCGCACTTGAGGGACTTGGCGCCCGTACTTCCGGGTGGTTTGTCGGCCCGGTTGTGGGCTTCGTCATCACTCTTCTTGTTATGACCTTTAATGTAATTGCGGTGAGGCGCAAGGTGAGACGTTCGTTTCGCTCTTGAACTTATATTTCTTGTTTCTACTCTCTTTTCTTTCTTAACTTGACTTTCCATATTTAAATTCTCTAATTTCACTTTGTGTGCAGATTTGTTAAAATATAGCAAACAGGGTTGAGTGTATCTTTAACACTCTATGACATAGAATGTTTTGATTTTTCAAAGAAAGATAGCGGTTTAAGATGAGGAGAGTGATAACGGTTGTGAAAAATGATGGTTAAGATTGTTAATTAACAGTGTTAATTCAAATGAAAAACTTACAATAAAGATAAATATGAGTTACATTTGCACGATTTTAATCGAAACGCTTTAAGACTGTCGGCATTCATCAAAGGATGGAGAGGAATGATCCGGTGGAAATGAAAGACTCAATTTCATAATAAGCAAATCGTGAGAAATTTCGGGAGTTGGCGCTATCTTACGGTCAGCCCTCCTGGTGCTTAACTATCTTTCTCCAAGAGATTTCCGTTGAGGGACTCTGCCTGTAATACGAAGAGAATAAATAAATTAATTATATCAATTAAATCAATTCTTGCATGAAGAACATCTGTTTTCATCTGAACAGGAAGCTGTGGGTGACGATGGCATTGCTGCTTTCGCTCGCGCTTCCCGGTTTTGCCCAAAAGATCGCAGTCCACGGATATGTGGATGATGAGCTGGGCGAGCCTCTGATTGGTGCCACCGTTATGGAAAAGGGCACTTCAAACGGCACGGCGACAGACATTGACGGAAATTTCACAATCAGTGTCGATCCTAAAGCCATTCTCGTAATCAGCTATATCGGTTATGATCCTATGGAAGTGCCTGTAGACGGACGCACCGAGATCAAAATCACAATGAAAGAGAACGCCACCATGCTGGCTGAGACAGTCGTGATCGGTTACGGCTCTGTGAAAAAATCAGACGCCACCGGTTCGGTTGCCATTGTTAAGCCTGACGAGGTGGAGGCAGGTCTTGCCACTTCAGTGCAGGATATGCTCGTTGGCCAGACTCCAGGTGTGGTTGTAACCACAGCCGGCGGCCCTTCGGGTTCAGCAAATATTCGTATCCGTGGCGGCGCTTCTCTGTCTGCTACAAACGACCCTCTTATCGTGCTTGACGGTGTGCCCCTCAGCCAGGATACTCCTCTCGGCATGGGTTCACCCCTCGCCATGATCAACCCTGAGAGCATCGAGTCAATGACCGTGCTCAAGGATGCTTCCGCAACTGCCATCTACGGTAGCCGTGCGTCAAACGGTGTGATCATCATCACAACCAAGAAGGGAACAGCCGGCAAGCCCAAGGTGACTTTTGCCGCCAACTTCTTCGTTGACTACGCACGCAAGACTCAGAAAGTGCTCAATGCTGCAGACTTCAGCCAGCTCATCGTCAACAAGTTCGGTGCCGACTCTTCAGCAGCCGGTTATCTCGGTGACACATCCACCGACTGGCAGGATCAGATCTATCGCACAACTTTCAGCTCTGACTACACTCTCTCAATCTCCGGCACCGCCGGCAATTTGCCTTATCGTGTAGACGGTTCGTTTACCAACAACAACGGTATCATCAAGAATTCAGGCATGAACCGTGGCACAGTAGGTTTCACACTTACTCCCAGACTGTTTGACGATCATCTCAAGATCAATGCAACAGCCAAGGGTTACTACATCCGCAACAACTGGAGCCAGGATGCCGCTATCGGCCAGGCCGTTTCTTTCAACCCCACCATCCCCGTGCACACTTACTATCCTATCTCGGGTGGTACAGCTGCCGGTGAGTTCCAGTATCTTTTCAACGGTTACACCGAGCCTTTCACAGTGGCCGGCGGCACCGCCAACCTTGAGAACAATGCCACCTACAACCCCGTGGCAACCATCGAGCAGACCAAGAACTACTCCAACGTGTGGCGTTCGAACGGTAACCTCCAGCTTGACTATTCTTTCCATTTCCTCCCCGAACTTCATGCCAACCTCAACCTTGGTTACGACGTGACAAAGTCTGACGACTATTACACAGCCGCTCCCAACTCACACATGGCATGGAAAGACAACGAGAACTATGGCGGTGGTTACAGCAACCATAAGTATGCTTTCCGCAGCAATACTCTTCTCGAGTTCTATCTCAACTATAAGAAGGAATTCGAAGCTGCCAAGTCTATGCTCGACGCTACTGCCGGTTACACCTGGAGCCGCGATGCAGCCAACGGCTGGAACACCGGAGCAAGCTCCAATACTAATATCGCCGACACACAGGGCCTCTCAGCCGCACAGATGGATCCCAACGGAGGATACATTCTCAACTACAATCCTTCTACTGCCGATCAGGTGGGCAAGCCTTTCAAGAAAGACGACAAGGATCCCGATGGAAACTATCACTGGAAAAACCATCTCCAGCTCCTCTCATTCTTCGGCCGTGTGAACTACACCTTCATGGACCGCTATCTTTTCACAGCCACTGTCCGTGGTGATGCCACTTCACGTTTCTCCAAAGAGAACCGCTGGGGCGTATTCCCCGCTGTGGCTCTCGGCTGGCGTATCGACCAGGAGGAGTTCATGAGCCGTGCATCAGGATGGCTTTCAGACCTCAAGCTCCGTCTCGGATGGGGTGAGACCGGTCAGCAGGCCGTAGGTTCATATTACAACTACATTCCTACTGTAACTCCCTCACAGCCCGGTTCCTATTATCCCAACGGCACAGGCGGATGGCTCATCCCCTTCTTCCCCGACGGATATAACAAAAACCTCAAATGGGAGACAACCACCACATGGAACGTAGGTCTTGATTTCGGATTCCTCAACAACCGTATCAGCGGTAACATCGAGTGGTATCTCCGCAAGACCCGCGACCTCCTCTCCACAGTGCCTGTCCCCGCTGGTTCATCCACAGTGAACTACCTCCCGCAGAATATCGGCGACATGGAGAACTACGGTGTGGAATTCAACATCAGCGCAAAACCCATCGTAACCGACGACTTCACATGGACTCTCAGCTATAACATCGGCTGGAACCACAACGAGATCACCAACCTCGACGGCAATGAGTTCGCCGTAGGCGGTGGCGGTGGCGTTACCGGCAGCAACGTGCAGATTCAGAGAGAGGGTTATCCCGCATATTCATTCAATCTCTATCAGCAGGTATATGATGAGGCAGGACGTCCCATCGAGGGTGCTTATGTCGATCAGAACGGTGACGGCGTGATCGATACCCATGACCTCGTGGTGCGCTATTCCAAAGATCCCAAGGTGACCATGACTTTCGGCTCCAACTTCCGCTATAAGAAATGGGACTTCGGTTTCAACCTCCGTGCATCTATCGGCAACTATGTTTATGCCGACGCTCTCAGAGGCGGATCGCTGCTTGACGGTCTTTTCCGTAACAACCAGCTTTCGAACATCTACCAGACCGATCAGTATTTCAATGTCAACCAGCCTTATTCCGACTACTGGGTACGCAATGCGTCATTCCTTCGCTGCGACAACATCACACTCGGATATACATTTGACAATCTGCTGAACGACAAGATGAATCTCCGTCTCTTCGCCGGTGTTCAGAACCCCTTCGTGATCACCAAATACAAGGGTCTTGACCCTGAGGTGTTCAGCGGTGTCGACGGCAACATCTATCCGCGTGCCACTACATGGTCGCTCGGCCTTGTAGCCAACTTCTAATTCTCTCGATGGAAGAACCTTTAATCAGAAATTCAAAATGAATCTTAAGAAATATCTATTATACGGAGGCGTTGCCCTCGGCCTTGGTCTCACATCCTGTGTAGGCGACCTTGACCTTCAGCCCAACGATCCCAACCTCGTGAGTCCCAGCGACCCCGACTATAAGGCCAACAGCCTTGCCATGTGCTATTCAGGTATAGCAGTGAGCGGTATATCCGGACCGGGCAGCTCTTATGTGAGCGGTCTTGATGCCGGCACAACAGCATATCTCCGTCTGATCTTCACACTAAGTGAATTCTGCTCTGACGAGCTTCTCTGGATCTGGCCCGATGCCGGTGTGAGCGACATCACTTCCTGCACATGGTCATCTACCAACAGCCTTCTCGAAGGTGCATATTACCGTCTTCTCGGCCATATCGCCATCTGCAACCAGTATCTTGCCAACACAGCCGGCGACACAGACGCCGAGTCTGTAGAGATGAGAGCAGAGGCAAGAGTGCTCCGCGCATATTCATATTATAACATGATCGACCTTTTCGGTCAGTCCTCATTCATCACCGAGGATGCCGAAGTTGGAGCGTCTCCCGTTCAGAAAACCCGCAAGGAAGTGTTTGACTGGATTGAGGGTGAGCTCAAGGATATCGTAGACAACAAGCTTATCAGCGAGAATCCTGTTTATGGCCGTGTGGGTCTTGACGGTGCCGAGGCTCTTCTTGCCCGTCTTTATCTGAACGCAGAGGTATTCTCCGGAACAGGCCGCTGGGAAGATTGCCAGAAACGTTGCGAGAATATCATCGCGCGCCATCAGGGCGGCGGTTTCCAGGGCTCCGGTCTTGCCAACCATTATCTCTATCTCTTCTCTCGCGACAACAACCGCTACATGCCAGGTGGAGCCAACAAGGCCGAGAACGAGATTCTCTTCGGTATCGCCTTCGACTCTTCAATGACACAGAGCTATGGCGGTCCCACATTCATCATCGCCTCTACAATCACCAACTCCCACTATATCCCCCGTCAGCTCTACGGATGCTCCGGTGAGTGGTCATGTATCCGTGGCTGCTATGAAATGGCAGAGCGTTTCTACGGTCATGACACCGACGTTCGTGACGATCTCTGGGTGCGTGGTCTGAAACCTGCAGGCACAAATCCTGACGGAACAACATATGACGCTGAGGATTACACCGACCGCTTCATAGATTTCACAGGAGCATGGGCCACAACCGGTGGCAACGCTATCATCAAGTTCACAGGTCGTACCACCAATTCAGCAGCTGATGGTGGCTGGGATATGAGCCAGAACGCCGACGGAACATGGAATCTCGGATTTGATGCCACTCCGTTTGCCTCAACCGACCAGCCCATTATCCGTCTTGCGGACATTTACCTGATGTATGCCGAATGCTACGTGAACGGATCTACCGGCGACCGTGACAAGGCTCTCAACTATGTCAACATCGTCCGCCGCCGTGCAGGAGCTCCCGATTATGGTTTCATCAATCTTACCAAAAAGGGAATCATGGACGAGCGCTCACGCGAGCTCTATCTCGAGTCAACACGCCGTTCCGACCTTATCCGCAACGGCATGTTCACAGGCCCGTCGCAGACAGTATGGCAGTATAAAGGCAGCATGAGCAACAACCAGGGCACACGCATCGCCGAACGCAACAACCTTTATCCGATTCCGCAGGCAGTGATCTCCGCACAGCCCGAATTCCAGCAGAATCCCGGATATTAATAACCAAATCATCCGTCGCCCTCCCCGAAAGGGGGAGAGCGGTGGAAATAATCTAACCTTTTTAATATTCCGAATATGAAAAAGATATTGTTATCGGCTGCTGTCTGCACTCTGGCGCTCGGCTTCTCAAGCTGTAGCGAGACCTGGGACGACAACCCTGTGCTCAATACGCATGAGGGTGAGAAAACAGCCAATTTCCTGAATAATCCGGTAATGCAGGATCAGACCATCATGCTTACCAATGGTAATAAAGAGGGCACTTTCCATCTGACCTGCTCACAGCCTGACTTCGGTTATGCCGCTGTGGCCACTTATAAAGTGCAGTGCTCTCTAACAGAGGATTTCGCAAAATATGAGGAGATCTCCCAGGACTTCTACAACTGCGCGGAAGTCAATCCTGTGAACGGTGATGTGGCGGCTGCCATTCAGAAACTCTCAGGAGTGAAAACAGAGGCCGATCTTCCTCTCCCTTATCAGAAACTGTATATGCGTCTCCGCGCGTTTGTAGCGCAGAGCGAGAGCAATACACAGTATCTCTCCAATGTGGTAAGTTTCGCGGGTGTATCCTCCGACTATCTCGCCATCTGGGTTTCCGACGTGCCTGTCAATATTTATCTGCTTGGCGGAATGAACAACTGGGGCAATGACGGACTCACAGCCGAATGGCAGTTCGCAACAGGTGCTGATGAGAACACATGGGTAACTCCCGTGGTTACAATCCCCGCAGGCACAGAATTTAAGGTTGCCGACAGCAGCTGGGGTTCAATCAACCTTGGTGCCGGAGCTCCCCAGATTGTTGCAGGTGAGGAATATGCTCTCGCGGCTTCCGATGCCGGCAACATCGTGATGAGTGCCGACTTCACCGGTGTGGCTCATCTCAAGCTTGAGAAAGGCAACTATATCCTTACTCTCGACCCTAAGTGAAAAATCCATCAGTATTCCCGGATATGCCATGGCTCTGAACCGCTACGGCATTCCGGGGAATAATGAAAACTTCATCTTCTATCAACAGCAATGAAAAAAACATATTTATTCTTACTGGGAGTTATCGGACTGATGGCATCGTCGTGCGAAGAGACCATTGATCCCGCACTTCCTCAGCAAAATCCCCAGCAGCCCATCGTGAATGTTGAAGACATTGCCACTGCCAAAGCCGGCGTGCTCGCTTCCGATGCTGTGATCAATCTTGAGAACTATAATTCAGACGGCACCACTGTGCCTGTGATAAAGCTGGAAAAGGCTGACTCACTCCCTGAGGGTGCAAAGGTTAGCTACAAGCTTGAAATCTCACCTAACGATGATTTTTCACGCTCAGTGACTCTTGACACACAGAGCGGTGACGGTGAAAGCGCCGACATCTATTCAGTGTCAGCCCAGGCCTGGAACGATGCTCATGTGTCGCTTTTCGGAAAGAGCCCCAAGGAGAAGACTGCTTACTATAGAGTGCCTGTATATATCGACCTCGACGGCAGCAACTACCGTCTCAACGGCAATGACTATTATGCAGTGTCAGGCAGCCTCAAAGAGACCTGCTTCGATCTCGGTTTCGTGATTGAGGATCACTATTATCTCCTCGGCAATGCCACTACCTGGGACATGGCCAAGGCCAAGGACTTCGCGTTCGAGCATGATACCGATGTAAGTGTATACGACAATCCTGTATTCAAGATCAAACTTGAGGTTACTCAGGATCAGCTTGATGCAAACGGAGGCGGCAGCTACTGGAAGATCGCTCCCGAAAGCTCTGTGGATGCACAGAACTGGGATGCTCTTCTCGGCACAGAGGTGAACGGTGACTCCAGCCTCGAAGGCCATCTTGTAGGTCCCGGAAAGGTAGAATCCGGTATGCTTACTGTTCCCGGCAAATATGAGCTCTCCATCAACATGGAGGAAATGACCTACAGCTTCGAGCTCCTTCTCCAGCCTGATGTGCTTTACACCCCCGGTGACACCAACGGATGGAATCAGCTGGCTTCTGCATGGCTTGGCCTTTCAAAAGAGGCATATTATGGCGTAAGCCCCCTTTCCACAAATGGCTTCAAGATCTGTGCTGACTCGAAGTGGGATAACTCTACCGACTACGGTGCTGAGAACTCAGATCCCGCACTTTCCGGCAAGCTCGTGCTCGGTCAGGCAGGTGCCAATATCAATTGTGGTGAGAATGGCCTTTATTGGATCAAGGTTGACTATGACAAGACCAGCTATCAGATGACAGAGTATACTCTCACCAAGATTACACGAGTGGGTGTAATCGGCAGCTTCAAGGCTTCCTCTTGGGGTGATGACGTTGAGATGACCTCAACTGATGATGGTAAAACCTGGACAGCCAATATATCTTTCGCTGCCGGCGATGAATTCAAGATCCGTTTCAACAATGGCTGGGATATGAATCTCGGTGGTTCAATGGACGGTCTGCTCTTCGACCAGGGCAATGTGAAGGTAGAGACTGCGGGTGACTATGTGATGACACTCTCGTTGCTCGGAAGCCTTCCCAAGGTAACTCTCACAGCAAAATAAATTTCAGAAATAAGCATAGCGATAAGCTGTGACAACAATTCCACAGAGGGGGCGGCAGAAATGTCGCCCCCTTCGTCATCTTTTATCCCAGATAATAGATATTCCGGCCCTGGAGTTGCATGCATACGGCATTTTTGCTAATTTTGTGAATAATAGATAAGTGTGACTGATTTTATGCCGAAGATTGAACAACAGACGGGAGAAGCTGACTATATGCGGCCTGCATATTGGAAAGACGGTATACCATGCAATAACAGGCGTGCGGAATGGCATGACTATTCCTCAAGATGCTTCTATATGATAACTGTTGTGAGGAATGATGAATGGAAAGCCCCGTTCTGTATTATCAGTGAGAAAGGACGGAATCAGCAGGGGCGTCTGATTGCTGATGTGAGTCTTACTGACACGGGTAAAATTGTATTCAGTCAGCTTTATGAGATGGAAAGGCATTTTGAGGAAGTGAAGCTCCTCGACAATGTCGTTATGCCGGATCATGTCCATGCCGTGATTTTTATCCGGACCCGGTTTGAACAGGGACTCGGCGCTGCCATAAATTTCTTCAAGGGTGGTTGCACAAGAACTTTGCGGAAGATGGATCCATCATTTGCTTCTCGGGAAATCAGCCTGTTTTCAAAGGGCTTTCATGATCGGATTGTAACCAGAGAGGGGATGCTTCAAAGATTACGCAATTATGTTTTTGAGAATCCTGTAAGATTTCTTATAAAGAGACGGAATCCCGGTATGTTCAGGAGTCAGCATATCATTGAGTGTGAGGGAAGACGCTGGCGGATTTATGGGAATTTTCTTCTGCTGAAGGAGCCGGAGAAGGCACCTCTTATTGTGAGCAGAAAGTACAGTCCTGCCCAAAAAGAGGAGATGATGAAGAGATGGCAGTCTGTGACAAGAAGTGGAGGCGTTCTGGTTTCCCCGTTTTATGGACCGGAGGAGAAAAAACTCCGCAACGAATTCATTGACAAGGGCGCTGCGATTATCCATATTCAGGCTGAGGGATTCCCGGAGCGATTCTCCCCGAAGGGGAAATATTTCAGCCTGTGCGAAGAGGGGCGCCTGCTTATCATCGGCGAAGAGATATATTCCATGAAAAAATTCGAGCTTTCCAGAAAAGTGGCGCTTGCCCTGAATGATTTCGCCAGATGGATTGCCGATGCCCCCCATGATAACTGGAAGATAATAAAAGGCTGAGAAAGACCCCCAGCAGCCGGCTGGCGGAATCCGGGAGAGGGCAGCGCATGCGACCGTCCTGTAGAATCCATGAAGATCGCTGCGCATGCGACCGGACGGAGGAATCAGGGGATAGGCTGCGCATGCGACCGGACAGAGGAATCAGGGGATAGGCTGCGCATGCGACCGGCTCCAAGGAGCCGGTAACAGAACAGGGCTTTCCCTTTGTTCAGCTTCCCCGATGCTTTGCTTTCGATAGCTTAGCTTCCCATAGCTTAGCTTCCCATAGCTTGAATTCCTATCGTTGTTTGCTTCTCTTTATTTTGGCTTTCTTTCAGTTTTGGATTCTCTTGGTCTTAGCTTTCTCTATTTGGGAAGCCTTATTTTGGGCTTTCTTGAGGAGGATTCCTTGAGGGGCTTGCTTGAAGGGCTTTCTTGAGGGGCTTGCTTTGAGGGGAGGGGGCTTTTTGAGGGTTGGTTTGTTCTGTTAATCGCTCCTTGGAGCGATTTTATGCCGATTCCATTCCCATTCTTTCCCGATTCCATTCCCATTCTATGCCGATTCCATTCCCATTCTTTCCCGATTCCTTTCCCATTCTATGCCGATTCCATTCCCATTTTATGCTGATTCCATTCCCATTCTTTCCCGATTCCTTTCCGGTTCTTTCCCGGTTCTTTTGTCAATTTATTGGCTTTCCCTGGATGTTAGGGCAGAAAGGGGCGCGGAGGGGTGAGGGTGTATTTGTAAAAATGCGGGATTTTCATTATTTTTGTGGCTTAAATCATGATTCCTTTTAACTGTGCGGGTGTCATGGTTGTTCTTATATTATGATGAACGAGAAAATAGACAAGGATGAAGTCAGGAGCGATGTCGCTTCTGACAACGGAGACCTCCTGAAACAGGCCACCGAATCGGAATATAAATACGGATTTACAAGCGATATAGAGACTGAGATAGTGCCTCCGGGACTTAATGAGGATATAATCCGCTTCATTTCGGAGGTGAAGGGTGAGCCTGAATGGCTTCTCGAATTCCGCCTCAAAGCATATCGCCACTGGCTCACACTCCCCATGCCCGAGTGGGGTCATCTCGATATTCCTGCGATTGACTTTCAGGCCATATCATATTATGCGGCTCCTAAAAAGAAGGAGCTGAAGAAGAGTATGGATGAGGTGGATCCGGAGCTTGTGAAGACCTTCAACAAACTCGGCATATCTCTTGAGGAGCAGAAGCAGCTTGCCGGTGTGGCCGTTGATGCGGTTATGGACTCCGTGAGTGTCAAGACCACCCACAGGGAGAAGCTTGCCGAGTTAGGAGTGATTTTCTGTTCATTCTCGGAAGCGGTAAAGGATTATCCCGATCTTGTGAAGAAGTATCTCGGCACCGTGGTGAGCTATCGCGACAATTTCTATGCCGCGCTTAATTCCGCGGTTTTCTCCGACGGTTCGTTTGTGTATATCCCGAAGGGTGTGCGTTGCCCGATGGAGCTGAGCACCTATTTCCGAATCAATGCCTCCGGCACCGGACAGTTCGAGCGTACGCTCATAGTGGCTGATGACGATGCCTATGTGAGCTATCTTGAGGGCTGCACAGCGCCAATGCGTGATGAGAACCAGCTTCACGCAGCCATCGTGGAGATTATATGCGAGGAGCGCGCCGAGGTGAAATACAGCACCGTGCAGAACTGGTATGCCGGCGACAAGGATGGCAAAGGCGGAATCTATAACTTTGTGACCAAGCGCGGACTCTGCCGCGGCCATCGGTCCAAGATATCCTGGACACAGGTGGAGACCGGCTCGGCAATCACCTGGAAATATCCCTCCTGTGTGCTGAAGGGAGACGAGAGTGTAGGTGAATTCTATTCAGTGGCTGTCACCAACAACTATCAGCAGGCCGACACTGGCACAAAGATGATACATATCGGCCGCAACTCCCGCAGCACAATCGTGAGCAAGGGTATCTCTGCAGGACGTAGCCAGAACTCCTACCGCGGTCTGGTGAGAGTAGCCAAGGATGCCGACGGCTGCCGCAACTACACCCAGTGTGACTCCCTGCTTATGGGCAACCAATGCGGAGCCCACACTTTCCCCTATATCGATGTCAGAAACTCCACTTCTACTGTGGAACATGAGGCCACGACCTCGAAAATCAACGAGGCCCAGCTCTTCTATTGCCGTCAGCGCGGCATTCCTACTGAGGAGGCCGTGGCGCTTATTGTGAACGGATATGCCAAGGAGGTGATGAACAAGCTTCCCATGGAGTTTGCCGTGGAAGCTCAGAAACTCCTTCAGATCACACTCGAGGGCTCCGTCGGCTGACACACTGATGGCGAAATCTAAACTTGAAGAATGAACGAAAGAATTGTAATTATAGATATGGTCGACCCCCAGACTTTCTACGGGGTCAACAACAACAATATAAACCTCATTCGCAATCTTTTCCCGAAATTGCGCATGGCCGCACGCGGCAACGTGATAAAGGTGATAGGCGAGGAGGGGGAGACAGCCGATTTCGAGTCGAAGATAAAGGAACTTGAACGGTATGCCTCCACCTACAACAAGCTTCCCGAAGATGTCATAATCGACATAGTGAAGGGAGCGCCGCCAAAACCTGTCAATGCCGAGGGAGTGATCATATTCGGGCAGAGCGGACGCCCCATTGCCCCGCGCAATGCCAACCAGAGCAAGATGGTGAGAAGTTTCTCGAAAAATGACCTCACCTTCGCACTCGGTCCTGCCGGAACCGGAAAAACCTATATAGCGATAGCGCTTGCCGTTGCCGCTCTCAAGAATAAGGCCTGCAAGAGAATTATCCTGTCGCGTCCGGCCGTGGAAGCCGGAGAGAAGCTTGGTTTCCTTCCCGGCGACATGAAAGACAAGATCGATCCCTATCTGCGTCCTCTTTATGATGCCCTCGAGGATATGATTCCCCAGCTCAAGCTTAAGGAATATATGGAGAACGACACCATCCAGATAGCTCCTCTCGCCTTCATGCGCGGACGAACTCTCAATGACGCGGTCATAATCCTCGACGAGGCCCAGAACACCACCAAGCATCAGATGAAGATGTTTCTCACGCGTCTGGGTGTGAACTCCAGGATGATAATCACCGGCGACGCCACACAGATCGACCTCCCGCGCTCTGTGCAGAGCGGTCTACTGCAGAGCCTGCGCATACTCCGTGGAGTAGACGGTATAGGCATAATCGAGTATGAGAAGAAAGACATAGTGCGTCATCCTCTTGTGCAGCGCATCGTGGATGCCTATGAGGCACGTGAGAAGAAGGTGGACGAGGAGTTTGAAGAGAACCTTAACAGTATCAGAAAAGAATAATGGCAAGGATTGGAGATACAGTCCGCTTCCTCAACAGTGTGGGAGGCGGTGTGATAACGAGAATAGAAGACAAGATAGCATATGTAGATGACGGTGGTTTCGAGACTCCCGTTCTCCTGAAAGAACTTGTGGTGGTGCTTCCCGCCGGACATGAGCCTGACAACAAGGGGGCAAAGAAGATGTTCGACCAGAAAGCCTACGACAACGGACGCCGTGAGGCCGAGCCCGTGAAAGCGGCACCGGCTCCTGTGGCCGAACCTGCACCTAAGGCATACGAGGCTCCGGTGGAGGAGACTTCCCATGGAGAGAAACTTAATCTTGTGCTCGCATTCGAACCCTCGGACGTGAAGCATCTTGATAAATCGGAATTCACGGCAGTTCTTGTAAACGACTCCAATTATTTCATATCATTCTCCTTGATGCGCCGTTCGGAACAGGAGAGAGGTTGGACAGCAGTGTATAACGGCATTGTCGAACCTAACGAGCTTCTTAATCTTGCCGCACTGCGCCATGAGAATCTTCCCGACTATGAAAAGATCGCTTTCCAGTGCATCGCTTACAAGAAGGATAAACCGTTCACACTTCAGTCGCCGGTAAGTGTCAGCCGTAAGCTTGACCTCACGAAATTCCACAAATTCCATTGTTTCCGTCCGGGCCTCTATTCCGACACTCCCGTGCTTGAGTTCCCTCTTGTGGCTGATGGCGTTGTGGCACGTCCGCTTGAGATCAACTCATCGGAGATAAAGGAGGCAATGACCTGGCCGAAGCAGGAGAAAGATATTACTAAAGAACTTTCCAAAAAATTCCGTGTGGACAGTGGCCGGAAGTCCGGACATGCAGATCCGGCTTCGAATCCCAGGAAGGTGCTCCCTCTGATTGAGGTGGATCTTCACATAGGAGAGCTTACCGACAGTCTTGTGGGAATGGAGCCTAAAGATATGCTGGAGATGCAGCTTGACGCTGTGAGGAAGCATATGAAGGATAATTCCGCGAGAATCGGACAGAAGATAGTGTTCATTCACGGCAAAGGTGAGGGTGTGCTCCGCAACGCGGTGTTGCAGCTTCTGAAGAAGGAATTTCCTAAAGCTGAACTTCAGGATGCCTCATTCCGTGAATATGGCTTCGGCGCCACACTCGTGACCATCCACTGACAAATGACCTTATTATGAAATATACCGACAAATGGTGGAGCTATCCGGCGGAGGGAGACTCAGGGAAGACTGTGATAGTGACCGGCAGAGACTGTATTGATGATTTCCGTGAAAGCGGAAAATACAATTACAGGATAGATGTGACCTGGCGCTATAACTCCTTGCCTGACGGAATGCCGGAAGAGGAGGATGCCGAGATGATGGAGAAGGTGACAGACGCTCTGCTCGAGGCTTTCAAGAAGGACAGGGTGGCTGTCATGACCGGAATCTATACCGGCGATGGACAGCGCAACTGGGTTCTCTACACCAAGAACCTCAAGATATTCTCTCTCGTGTTTAACAAAGCACTTGAACCTCTTCCCACCATCCCCTTTCTTATAGAGGCTGAGGAAGATCCTGAATGGCAGGAATACTCCCACATGAGGGAGGAAACCTATGTGCCCGACGAGGACTGACAGAAGGATGACGGCTTGATGCCGCATCAACCATGTAAAAACGCTCTAACTAAATACTTCCTATATGTTTAAAACTTACCTGACACTGCTGTTCATTTTTATAATGACAGCCGGTGACCTCATGGCTCAGGTCACCTCACAACCGTCTCCTCTTCAGGAGGACTCAAAAGATGTGACCATTTTCTTCCATGCCGACCAGGGCAACAAAGGTCTCATCAATCAACCTGCATCCGCCCAGATCTATGCCCATACGGGAGTGATACTGAAGGGTGGCTCCGACTGGGTCAGCGCTCCGACATGGGGCGACAACTCAGAGAAATATAAACTCACATATGTGAGCGAGAATCTCTGGAAACTCTACATCGGCGATATCCGGAGTTATTACGGCATCACCGACCCTGCAAAGACTATCGAGAAGCTGGCTTTCGTGTTCCGCACAGCCGACAAGTCGAAGGAGGGGAAGGGCCCGAACAATACCGACATCTTCCTCGATGTGCTCGATTCCGGCCTGCAGATAGCCATGAGCACCGACCATTCGGGAAGTCTTATAACTGCTGCCGACACTAAGATCACAATTTCCGTGGCCACTACTGCCAAGGCTGATATCACTCTTTCAGTCAACGATAAGGAGATTGCTTCGGAGAAGGATTCAAACGCTCTTTCCGCTGAATATACATTCCCGTCGGTGGGTAATTATGTCGTGAAAGCTGTGGCTAAGTCGGGTGATAAGACTGCCGAGACATCCCAGACATTCTGCTATGCGGGAAATTCACAGTCGGCGGCTTATCCGGGCGAGAAACCTGTGATGGGTCCTGTAAAGAATGCCGACGGAAGTGTTACTTTCTGCTTGGGTGCGCCCGGAAAGAGCAATGTGATGATTGTGGGGGAATGGAATGGGTATCGTCTTGACAATGACGGAGTCATGAATTTTGCCGATGTAGACGGCATGAGATATTTCTGGATTACCGTTAAGGGTCTGGAAAATGACAGGCCTTATGGCTATTATTTCCTCGTTGACGGCACATATAGTGTAGGAGATCCATATGCCCGTCTCGTGCTTGACCCCTCCAACGACAAATACATACCTGAATCGGTGTTCCCGAATCTCCCGGCATTTCCAAGCGGAGAGGTTCCCGGAACTGTGGCTCTCGCCATATATCAGGGTAACATCAATGACTATGACTGGAAAGTGAAGGATTTCAAGGGTGTAGCTCCTTCTGACCTTATAATCTACGAGATGCTGCTCCGCGATTTCACAGGCACTGAAGGTGAGGCTAAGGGTAACGGCACTGTAAGGATGGCTATGGAGAAAATCCCTTACCTGAAGACTCTTGGTGTGAATGCAGTGGAGCTACTTCCTATAAATGAGTTCAACGGCAACGTCTCATGGGGTTATAATCCCAATTTCTATTTTGCACCTGACAAGGCTTATGGCACCCCCGATGATTACAAGGCTTTCATTGACCTTTGCCATGAGAACGGCATGGCTGTTATTCTCGACATAGTTTTCAATCAGACCGACTGGCAGCATCCCTGGTATCAGATGTATGAACCCGGCAACAATCCTTTCTATAATGCCCAGGCTCCCCATGCCTACAGTGTGCTTAACGACTGGAACCAGGGTTATCCGATGGTGCAGGAGCAGTTTCACGATGTTTTGAAATACTGGCTCACAGAGTATAAGGTGGATGGTTTCCGTTTCGATCTTGTGAAAGGTCTCGGAGACAATGATTCATATGCCAATGCAGGTGAGAATGCCACAAATGCCTTCAATCAGAGCAGGGTTGACCGTATGAGAAAGCTTCAGGAAACAGTAAATTCTGTCAAGCCCGGAGCATATTTCATCAATGAGAATCTTGCCCAGGCCAAGGAGGAGAACGAGATGGCGGAGAGCGGCCAGCTGAACTGGGCCAATGTCAACAACGCCGGATGCCAGTTTGCCATGGGATACTCTCAGGATTCTGACCTCAACCGTTTCTATGCTCCTAAAGATGGTCAGCGTCTCTGGGGTTCTACTGTTTCTTATCTCGAGAGCCACGATGAGCAGCGTCTTGCCTATAAACAGGATATGTGGGGCGTATCAGGAGTAAAAGGTGATGTGAAAGCTTCCATGCAGCGCCTCGGTTCAGCGGCCGCCCAGATGATTCTTACTCCCGGCGCACATATGATATGGCAGTTCTCGGAAATCGGAAACGCCCAGAACACAAAAGACAGCAACGGCGGTAATGACACAGACCCCAAGATTGTGAACTGGGATCTCCTTTCAGACCCTGCCCACAAGGGGCTTTATGACTCCTATTGTGAGCTTATAGCGATCAGAAATGACAATAAGGAACTTTTCACGGAGGAAGCTTCGTTTGAGAACAGCTGCGCCGTTGCCAACTGGGCATCAGGACGCACTCTTGTGTCGCGTGCCGGCGGCAAGGAGCTTTATACTGTGGTGAATCCTAATGTCGACAAGCCGTTGACTGTAACCGTAGATTTTGCCAAGAACGATAATTCAGCATATAGGATTCTTTCCAAATCATACTTAAGCGAACCTTCGTTCAGCGCCACAGAGAAGAGTGTGACAGTTCCTGCCAACTGTTATGTAGTGGTGGGCAGTGCTGACGTGGCGGCTGTGGATGGTGTTGAAACAGATGGAAAGGCATTCGTGGCATATGCAGGAAGAGGCACTATAGTTATGGAGAGCACGGAATCAATTGTTGCCGTCTATGGAGCATCAGGAGATTACGTGGGCAGCTTTACAACCTCAGGGGAGATGACGGTATCTCCGGGAGTCTACGTTCTCACAGGAGGCGGACAGACACTCAAGCTCGTTGTGAAGTGACGGAATAGAAAATGAAATAGCCTGGAAATCGAATCGATTTCCAGGCTATTTTATTATGGGGGCTACTGCAATTGCGGTAAACCGTTTTTACATTGTAGATTGATAGGTTCCTCCAAAAGATTCAGTCGGTAGGAATCACTTCTTCATGGTGAAGTGCTTGGCTGCGAGACGGTAACCGTCGGAGAATACCTCAACTGTGTAGTCGCCGGGAGTGAGGGTTGTGTTCACATCCCAGTAAACACTGACGCTGACCTCCTCGTTGGCGTATTCTATCTGACGATGTGATGTGCACTGCACAGTAGATCCGTCAAGGTTGAAAGAGCCTCCGTTGCCGAGAAGGGAACCTTCGGGGCTTACGATACGGATATAGAAATCTTTCATTCCGGCAGCCGCTGTGTTGTTGGGGCTGACGATGAAGCTTACACCGAGCTGACGGGCTTTTGTGATGTTCTTCTCGCGTTTCCCTTTCTTGTTGTAAGCCTGGAGTGAAACTCCGGTGATGTTCAGCTTCTTGGCCAGCTTCACGGTCTGCGTGAGCTGTTCGTTCTGTGAAGTGGTCGCCGAGAGATGGGATGCAAGCTGCTGGTTGCGCTGGTTGACCTGTTCGATCTCCTTCTTGAGACCTTCGTTCTCTTCTCCGAGACGCTTGATCTCTTCCAGATAATGCTTGAGGATTCCTTTGAGGGTTGCGATTTCCGCTTCAAGATCTTTTATTCTCTTGCGGTTTGCCGCGTTGCTTTTCTTCTCCTGATTCAGTTCTGTGAGCAGACCCTCCACTTTGAGTCTTGCTTCGTTATATTTCTGCACGAGGGAGTCATTCTTGAGATATCTCTGCTGATCCTCATACTGGTTGAAATCCGCGTTGAGCTGATTGAACTCATTCGTGAGCAACAGTCTGTCGTTGGCAAGGCGAAGATTTTCAGTTTCTTCACGTGCGGCGTTGACTTCGTCTGTGCGACGGGCATTGGATATGATAAGCACGACGATAAGCGCCACAAGGCACGCGAGAGCCGCGCCGCCTCCATAGATGATGATCTTCTGGTTTTTATTCATATGGATAAATACAGGGCTAAAGGCCCTATGAAGTGCAAAATTACAACGAAATTCGGTAATGACAAAGTGAGGGATAAAAAAAGATTATGACCGATGTCCTCAAAGAGAGCATCGGTCATAACTTTGCTTTTTGTCTTATGTGCTTGCTTGCAATTATTTTGCGGGCTCAGCAGCAGCCTCAGCGGCAACAGCAACAGTTGAATCAACAACTGCAGAGTCAGCAGATACAGGGCTGTCAACAACAACCTCTTCAACTGCAACTTCCTCTACTACTACAGAATCGCTATCAGCAGCTTCTGCTTTCTGACCGCCACAGCTAACCATGGCTACGCTGAAAAGAACAGCAAGTGAAAGAACTACTTTCTTCATCTCTTTAAAAATTAAAATAATAAAACAATTTTTTTGCTATCAAAAACGGTGCAAAGTTAACACTTATTTTTCGATTGTCAAGAGATAACGCTAAAAAAATTTAGAAAATCATACAAAACAGTACTTATTTTAACAGTGTTAACTTAAATATATGATGTTTTAACACTAAAATCGGGATTTTTGGGTGTAAAAAGAACACTTTCGGAATCTCAGTTGATTGTTTAATCATATTCTTTCCCTGTAGCAGGAATCTGCAACCATGGTAAATAAGCGCAGAAAAGGCGGAATCTCCAATAGATTCCGCCTTTTCTATAATGTCTGCATCAAGAGGACTGCCTCTCAGGCAGAGTGCAATTCGTTATTGTCAAGTTTCTTGGTAGCGTTGTCAACCTCAATTCCGGTGTCAAGCACTTTCTTTATCTTGGAAATGGCGTCGGCATCGAGTGGGGGATATGATTCATATTTCGCATAATCCTTGGGATCTACGCATTCCACTTTAGCCTCTGCCAGATATTTCACCACATCAATGGGGAATTTCTTTTCGAGATAAGCCAGCATGTTTTTTTCCAGGTGAGTTATCTCTTTAGAATGATTGCTGTCGCAGGGCACCACCAGCCGGTATTGCATGGAATTCCCGAAACTGATTATATACATTGCATTTTCCATAGCGAATAAGTTATTTTGATTGATTGTGTTCAGAAAAATAACGATGCCGGCGCTTTTTTTGTTCAAAACCATAAGGCTCCGCTATGGAATAACCGGTCAGTCGCGGAGATTATAGACAGTCTTGCGGATATAGGGCCGTAGGGCAGGCACTTTCCCGGCAAGCTCGCAGACAGCGAGACGAGACACTGTCGTGGCTCCATGCACATTCAGGTGGGTGTTGTCAATTCTTCCTTCGGGTGCGAATTCATATTTCCCGACGGGCATCCACATGAATAGAGACTTTGAGCTCTCCCTGCCCATCGACTGCACAAGTTCATGGGTGAGAGCGTTCATGTCGATAAAAGTCACTCCAAGCTCTTCAGCCACATTGCGGGGTGCTTCCACATAGGCACCGTGAGTGTCCACAAGAACATCGCCCTCTTCAGGATAGTTCTGAAGATCTTTCTTCCATGTCTTGCGATGGTCGTCGGTCTGTTCGGCCTCAATTCCACGGGCCGGGAAATTCCGGCGCACAATGGAATTCATGAGAATCGGCTCCGCTCCTTTTGCCCGGGCTTCCGTTACAAACTTTTTAAGGTTGGCATCGAAAGTTGATCCAGGCTGAGTGTATCTGTCAGGATTCTTTATCTTCTCATCGTTGTGCCCGAACTGGATTATGACATAGTCGCCGGGGCGAATCTTTTCGCAGACTTTTTCCCATCTACCTTCGTTGATGAAACTCTTCGAGCTGCGTCCGTTGACTGCATGGTTATCAACTTTGATGGCGCCTTCAAGATAGATCGGGAGCATCTGCCCCCAGCCTCGTTCCTGATTCTCTTTGTCAAGCGGTTTGTCGGCCATCGTGGAGTCGCCGATCATGAAGATAGTGATTGTGTCGGAGGCTTCATGAGCCGACGCCGTGAAAGAGAGGAGAAGAGAAATGACCAGAGATGAAAGATATTTCATGATTTCCTGTTATTATGGTTTGATAAGATTCAGGATGCGGGTTCAAGCACAGGACCGAGAGATCTTTTCCAGACGTAGAAGCATCCTGTGCAGACAGCCATGGCAATCAATCCTACGGCCTGGCTGGCTAAGAGAGGCAGTCCGAGTCCTTCCACATATGTGCCGAGAGGAGCGTATGATATGAAAGTGACGCAAAGCATGGTCATGAACATAGCAGGCACCATGGTGATGTAGTACATTTTCCTGTGGCGTGCGAGATAGACAGTGCATGCCCAGAGGGTGAAGATGGAGAGAGTCTGGTTGCACCATGCGAAATATCTCCAGAGCACATCGAAATTGACATTGATGAGCACATAGCTCACGAGCACGATCGGTATGGTGACAAGGAGACGTTTCACAACCTTTTTCTGGCTTATGCCGAGAGAATCGGCAATTATGAGACGAAGACTTCTCATGGCGGTGTCGCCCGTTGTGACAGGGGCTGCAATCACGCCGAGGATGGCGAGCACGCCACCGAATGTTCCGAGCCAGTTCACGCATACCTCATGCACGAGGATTCCGGCATCCTGTCCGTTGCCGGCCATATAGTCGGCGAGTTTATCGTAGCCGCCGGTGAAAGCGATGGCGGCGGCAGCCCAGATGAGTGCCACAATGCCTTCCGACACCATGGCTCCATAGAACACGGGGCGTCCGTATCTCTCGTTCTTGATGCAACGGGCCATCATGGGGCTCTGTGTGGCATGAAATCCGGATATGGCTCCGCATGCTATTGAGATGCACATCATCGGGAAGATCGGCGCGGCCTCTCCCGCGGGATGGCGGTTGAAGAGTCCGTCTGAGAATCCTTCGGGAATAACCACTCCGTTCACAATCATATATCCCATGATTCCGGCAGCCATGAAAAGGAGTGCGAAGCCGAACACGGGATAGAGGTTACCGATAAGTTTGTCGATCGGCAGGAGAGTGGCGAGGATATAGTAAAGGAATATGGATGTGGCCCAGAAAGTTACGTTGAGATGGTCGGGTGTGAGAGTGGCGAGGAGGTTGGCTGGAGTACGTACAAAGACTGCGATCACCATCACAAGCAGAACGCAAGTGAAGATGCTCATCACCATCTTTATCTTCTTTCCAAGCTCAGTGCCCACTATTTCCGGCAGGGATTTTCCACCCATTCTCACGGAGATCATTCCGGAGATGAAGTCGTGGACCGCACCGGCGAATATTGTGCCGAGCACAATCCAGATAAAGGCTGCCGGGCCATACATGACTCCCATTATGGCACCGAAGATCGGTCCTACTCCGGCAATGTTAAGAAACTGAATGAGGAATACTTTCCATGTTGGCAACTCCACATAGTCTATGCCGTCGGCCATCGACTTTGCGGGAGTCTGCCGCTGTCGGTCGCTGCCGAAGATTTTTTCCACAAGTGAGCCGTATATGAAATATCCGGCCACAAGGGCTATAAGAGCAATTAAAAAAGCTGTCATGATGCAGATAGTTATAATATTTTATTAATTGATGCAAAGTTACAAAAAGTTCCTGCGCTTCTGCAAAATAAATGCTTGTTTTAACTTATGAATGCGTGATATTTGTGAGTCTGGGGCCGCGCTCTAAAACCGAGCTGCGCCTATAAAACTCTCTGTATGGTTTTATAGGCGCAGCTGACTTTATAGATGCGGTCCTTGATATTCCTTTATAATAGGACCTTTTGCCAAGGAATCAGTACGAAGTGATAATGACCGGTCAGAATGTGGGGACCACGGGTTTGATAGTGCCGTCGGGATTGAATTCAAGGCGATCTATACATACCTCACGGTGCACGCCAGGCTTTTTCTCGCGGTCGATATAGTCCTTGTTTATGCGGTGATATACGATTCTCCACTCATCGGTGCCGGGGAGCCGGATCACGGAGTTATGGGCTGGACCATATATTTTCTTATCAGGATTCTGAATCAGCACCACGGGCTGTTCCGTCACCTTTATGGGGCCGAGAGGATTGTCGGAAGTGCCGTAAGCCACGTGATAGTTGGGTGATCCGGTGTCATCTACCGACCACATGAAATAATATGTTCCGTTGCGGAAGAATACATAAGGAGCCTCACGGAAAGCATAGTCCTGAAGAGTGCCCCCCTTGGGAGTCATCACCTTTATTGTCTCTTCTTTTATAGAGGTCATGTCGTCGTTGAGTTCCGCACCGGCCATGTATCCGTTGCCCCAGTAGAGATAATATTTTCCGGATACGGGATCCTGGAATACATCCACGTCAATCTGCTGTCCGTGGCCCACAGGTGAGTCTGTCACGATGGGGTGTCCGAGATCGTAGAACGGACCGGCGGGATCATCGCTCACGGCCACGCCGATGGTCTTGCGGTTGAGTTCGGCGTTGTGTCCGCTGAAGTAGAAATAATATTTGTAACCGTCACCCTCTTTGCGTTCGATGATGGCCGGAGCCCAGGCATTTCCTGTGGCCCATGGCACCATGCTTCCTTTCAGGTCGAGCATGATTCCCTCATCGGTCCAGTCGGCAAGATTTCCGGATGAGAACACTCTGAAATAGTGTCCGCCCCAGCCGGGAGTGCCGTCGGTGGTGGAATAGATGTAGTATTTCCCGGTCTTGTTGGAGAAAAGAATCTCCGGATCTGCATGGAAATCGGGAAGAATGGGGTTGTGGAAGTTGTCGAGTGCTGAATATTCGGCAGATGCGCCGGCAGCTGTGGCCGGAATCGGTTTTATAGTGCCGTCTTGATTATAGTAGAGGGGCTCTATGATAACGGAGCGGCTTCCGCTTCCACCGCCAAGTCCGCCGATATGAGAGAAGAACCAGTCGCGACCTTTGAAGTTCACGATTCCGGGATGGGTGGTGTTGCTGTTTCCTGCCACTTCCGAGATGATTCCCTTGTATTCCCAGGGACCCTCTATGCTGTTGCTCATGGCATAGGCGATCTTTTCCGGCCATTGTGCGGCATAGGTGAGATAGTATTTACCATTGTGTTTATGAACCCAGGGAGCCTCGGTGAAATCCTTGAGGTCAAGGGAGTGAATCTCTCCGTCAATCTCGGTCATGTTTGATTTCAGCTTGGCATAGTAGGGATTCTTGTTCCCCCAGAATATGTAGGCCTGGCCGTCATCGTCGATAAACACTGCGGGATCGATACATACCCAACTGTGTGTGGCACCCTTGCAGTCGGCGTTTGTAAGCAGCGGTTTGCCGAGAACATCCTTGTAGGGACCTTCCGGACGGTCAGCGCGTGCTACTCCGATTCCACACCAGTTTGTGGATGAATAGAAATAGTATTTACCGTCAGGACCTTTCACGGGGTGTCCTGCGAACGACACGTGCGCGTTGTTCCATTTGAAATCATCGGCATATACAGGCACCGGGTGTTCTGTCCAGTTGGTCATGTCGGTCGTGGAGAACGCACACCAGTTGGGCATGTGGTAGCCCTCCTTGTTACCCGGTTCGTCATAACCCGTGAAAAGCCATAGTGTGTCACCCACCACCATAGGCGCGGGGTCGGCTGTGTGCTTGTGTGTAATAAGCGGATTACCGAGATATTTGAAATGATATTCCTTGTTGTTGTCCGGTTTATTGTCTGTTGACGCAAAAGCAGGAACGTTTAGCATGGCGGTCCCGAGAAGGACAGCCGTGGTGAAAAGGTGTTTCATTATTCAGGTTTGTTTTGTTAGGTTCTGTGACAAAGTTAACTAAAAACTCTCAGACATGAAAATTTTGTTCATGCCGTAGCAAAAAGCGTAATATCGATCAAGGGGCGTTCTTATAATATAAGAGACCGCCCCTTGATGAGTATGAATGTCTTGCCGAAAACCGGGATAGCGCTCTATGCCAGCAGTGCCACTGCCATGCCGGCAAGTATCAGAGACACACTGCCCACGGCGTAGGTCACAGTATAGCCCATCACAGGGAGTGTGCTGTCAAGACTGTCCTGGATTGCTCCCAGTGCGGCTACGGCGTTTCGGCTCCCCGCCACACATCCGAGAGTTATGGCTGCCGGGAATTTAAAGAGTTTGTTGGCAATGAATATGCTGATTATCAACGGCAAGGCAGTGCAGGCCACGCCTACGAGGAACAGCTGAGGGCCAACCTCCTTCAAACCGCTTATAAACGAAGGGCCTGCAGAGAGTCCTACCACTGCGATAAAGATATTAAGTCCGGCATTGTCCATGAACCAGATCACTGAACGCGGTATGTGTCCGAAAGAGGGTCGCCTGGAGCGAAGCCATCCGAGCACAAGCCCTGAAATAATGGCTCCTCCGCTTGTGCTCAGTGATATGGGTATGTTTCCACATCTTATCACGATGGCCCCGATTATACAGCCCACGGCAATTCCGAGACCGATGAACACTATATCGCTTTCCGAAGTCTGACGGTCGCTGAATCCGATTTCAGGCACAGCTTCATCCACATCCTGCGGCAGTCCGACGAGAGTGACCACGTCCCCCCTCTCAAGCCTTAATCCTTTTCTGAGCGGCATCGGCATCTCGTTGCGTAGCACTTTATGGATCATCACGCCGTGCATGAACGGCTGGTTGCGCAGTTCGCCGATGGTGACCCCTGCAGCTCCGGATTTGGATACTACCACCGGCAGGTTTTCTGTGCCGAAGGTAAGCAATTCATGATCAGAGACCTCGGAGCCTATCCACGAGGCATCCCTCACAATGCTTTCGCGTCTTCCGCTGAGCACGATTATGTCTCCTTTCTTTACTCTGATATCCGGGTCAGGATCCATGATCTCGCCATTGATGCGGAGTCTCTCCACAAAATGACGCAATTCTCTGCTCTTGAGATGTTTTTCAATCTCCTTTACAGTGCGTGGACGGTTGAAGAAATCAGCTTCCACACGATATGCCCTGAAAGATACCGGACGGTTGGCTATGATCTGCCCCGGATCAGGAGTGAAATCGCCGGAATCCATCTCATCCTCAAGGCGTTTTGTTTCCTCCTTCACTTTTTTCAGTCCGCCAAGCAGAACAGGACCGAGGTTGGCTATTATCCAGGCTGATCCGATTGTGCCGAACACGTAGCATACGGCATAGCAGGCCGGTATTATATTGAGCAGTTGTTCCGTTTCCTTTTCAGAGAATCCGAGTGAACGAATAGTGTCAGAACCGACTCCAATAACAGCCGATACGGTCTGTGCTCCGGCAAACACACCCACGGCGATACCTTTGTTATATCCGAAAAGTCGGCATATGCCTACGGTGACACCTATGACAATCAGACATTCCACAAGAGCAAAACATATCTGTTTCACTCCGTCGCCTTTCAGCGACCTGAAAAACTGAGGCCCCACACTGTAGCCTATTGCGAATAGAAACAGCATGAATGCCAGGGATTTTACGGTATCTGAAATGGGGATGTCGAGCTGCCCGATCACAACCCCCACTATGAGGGTGGCCGTGACCGGTCCGAGTGAGAATGATTTATATCTCAGTCCCCCGAGCCAGAATCCCAGGCCCAGAGTGAGAAATATAGGAATCACCTGGTTCTGTCTGAATATTTCGGTCAACCATTCCATAATCTGTATTGTTTTGCAACTTTTATCAAGGATTTACCGACTTATTATAGCCATGAATCCCGGCTTACATGATATATCAAAACAACTGAGAAACCCCTTTGTTTGAATCCGTAGTCAACTAAGGTTTTTCCTCCTTTATAGCATGGATTCCCTCAATGTTTTTTATTTTTGCAGGGTGAGTTTACGGAACTTACTCATACTCTGAAAATATTGATTCAGGAATGCTTATGTTTGTTTCTATCGACTTGGTCTCGATCATGGTTATATCCTGCCCGACGGGCAATTTAGCCGTCACCGAGGCTTTGGTGAGCCGTTTATTGTCTTTTTGAAATTCTCCACATAACGTTATTTCATTCTTATGTATCTTCATATTTATGATATTGCCGTCAGTGGACTGTATTGATTTTTCTTTAAGTTCATTCTGTAAAGTATTATGACTGAAGAGGCTCATTAACTCATTGCCAAATGAAGACGAATGTTTATTTACCATGTGGTTGCTTACAAGATGGATATAGTCTTTACCATTAAAAATAATGGAGTTTTTCTCAGCGTCGTGCCAGTCAATACGAGCGTTCACTATGCCATTTTTGCGTAAAAGATAGAGTGTCCCGTTGATCATGTTTCCTGAAGGATCAGGAGTATATATTTCTTCAGCGGAAGTCTTTATTCCACGCCATTCAAAATTGACCTTGATGCTCTCTGCATCAGCCAGAGTCGTAATCGCCGAGCTTATAACCTCTGCTGCAGAGACAGGTGTGACTGATTTAATGGCAATTGTTATTACAATTATAAAGAGAGCGGCAACGCTGCTGATGGCCCAGATCTTTTTGGTAAATCGCTTTTGAGGTATAGCGAAATTGAATTCACATTCTCTTTGGTGCTTAGGGGTAAGCAGATTGATAATATCATCAAACTCTTGGTTCTCTTTTGTTTTGTTTGGTATATCCATAATTATAGTTTATTCAAATTATTATATTAGATTCATATTTTTTAAACCGATGCGAATTTTCTCTAACCCATAGCGGTATCTCGCCTTTGCCGTAGGTAATGGCACTTCCATCACATCGGCAATCTCTTGGAATGAAAGGTTACTGTGATGTCGGAGTCGGATGGTTTCAGATTGTTCCGGAGGAAGGAAAGAGAGCAGACGGTTTATCATTGTGAATTCCTCCTCGAAACTCTCAGGTTGCAATGATTCAAAGGTATGCGAATCAATAATGCCATCTCCGATGAATTGAGTCTTGGTTTTGTTTCGCAATAAATCTGAGCATTCATTGCCAAGAGTCCGGTATAGATAAGCACGTTTGTTTTCTATTTTCTTGAACCGGTCGGGGTGGTCTAAAATCTTAACATACATATTCTGAAGCACGTCTTCAACGTCCCTGATATCGTGTAGGCGATAACTTGCATACTGAAAAAGCCGCTCTTTTTCAGCATTCAGTATCTCCAAGATCAGCTGATTGGTTTTTGCCATTTTATCTTTGTTTTTTATACACATAATAAGACGGAAAAACACAGAAAAAGATGTAATTTAATAATAATTGAGTGTCTAAAAATACCATTTAACCTATAAAGTATGTCTTGACCTGTGGCTTAAAATAATGTAATCCAATATTTTAATAATGTAAAATCACTGAAAAGGGAGACATTATTATCTAAAGGATATCTCCGGATAACCGGGAAAGACCGTCGTAATGTCTCTACGTGATTCTTGACGATGCCGGATATGGAGGAAGAAAAATCAAGATAGCGTATGACGAGTGGAGTCTGCGCAACTGGCATCATCCCTGGCATGGAAATTTCCATAAGGGATTTGAGCTTTATGCCCGCCGCAAGAACGATATCGCCTCTACCTACACTATGGCCGACGCCTTATTCTCGGCATGCTTCCTGAATTCCTGTCTGCGACATTCAGATATAGTTGACATTGCATGTTTTGCTCCGGTCGTGAATACAAGAGGACCATTGTTCGTACATCCCGACGGCATAGTGAAAAGAACCACATTCTATGTGTTCAAACTTTATACGAATGAACTTGAGGATTATCCTCCGCATTCTCTGGTGATGCTCGAACTCAATAAATGATGATGAAGTGAAAAAGGCTGTGTCGCGGGACATAGCCTTTTTGTTACCCCCCAAAAGTGGTCATTTGGTCATTTTTGGGGAATGGAAATGTCTAAAGCGTTTCTAATTAATTCAGCAATAGCGGCTAATCCAAAATTAATTTGTAAATTTGTAATCGTTATGAAGCTCACAAGGAAATCTACCATATCGTCAGCCGATGATGCAGGATTTGAAAATCTTGTAAATCGTATCATATCTTTGGTATCGAAAACCAAGGAACACCTTATGCGTCAGATTGATGATACTCTTGTAATAACCAACTGGCATATTGGAGAGTACATAGTGGAATTTGAGCAAGACGGTAATGCCAGAGCGACATACGGGGACGGACTGCTCCGCACTCTATCCAAACGCCTAACTCTCCAACTGGGCAAAGGTTATAGTCGTTCCAATCTTCAGAATATGAGGCGGTTATACTTGTGTTATCCAAAATGCCAGACAGTGTCTGGCAAATTAAGTTGGTCGCATTGGTGTGAGCTTTTGGAACTGGATGACGACCTTGAGCGACAGTTCTATGAAAACGAATGTATGGCTCAACAATGGGGTGTACGTACTCTTCGGCGTCAAATCAATTCCGGCCTTTTCATGCGCATTGCACAAAGTCAGGATAAGAAAGGTGTATTGGAACTTGCCGAAAAGGGACAGATAATCCGCACTGCACAGGATGTTGTCAAAGATACTTTCGTCCTTGAATTTTTAGGTATTCCGAAGGAGAAACGCTACACTGAACTTAGTCTTGAGAAAGCTCTGATTGAAAATATGCAGAAGTTTCTTCTTGAGCTTGGCAAAGGATTTGCCTTTATCGGTGAACAATATTCTATGCAGATAGGCAACCGCCATTATCGTGTTGATTTGGTTTTCTATCATGCAATTCTGAAATGTTATGTTTTGATTGACTTAAAGCGAGCTGGCGTAAAACATTATGACATAGGTCAAATGAATATGTATCTTGGATATTTTGCCAACGAGGTGTCCCAACTCGATGATAATAAGCCCATCGGAATTGTTCTATGTCATTCAAAAAATGAGCTTGTAGTTGAATATGCAACCTACGGTATGGACAGTAATATTTTTGTTTCAAAGTACCAATTGTATCTGCCGAACCGAGAAGAATTGCGGCGTATGGTGCAATCTATTCTCGAGACAGAGTGAACATAGGCAGATGGATAGAAGATGTCACTGTCCGGATTTTCGGGGAGGGTGACACAATCTGAAATAATACATATTCATATGCTGAATTATCAATACAGGTTATGAAGATAGTAGTGGCATGCGATTCGTTTAAAGGATCGCTGACATCGAGGGAAGCAGGGGAAGCCTGTGCCTGCGGGGTACGTTCCGCCGCCGGCGACAGAGCCGTGCAGGTGGAGGTGGTCAGTGTGAGTGATGGAGGAGAGGGCACGTCAGATGCCTTGCGGGAAGCTTTAGGAGGCCGTGAGCGGAGATGTATGGTTTCCGGTCCTCTTGGCGATCCGACCGAAGCAGGCTATGTGATTTCGGGAGACGGTTCTACAGCCGTTATGGAGATGGCTAAGGCGAGCGGTCTTACCCTTTTGGAAAAGGAGAGACGGAACCCGTTGAAAACATCATCCTACGGCACCGGGCAAATGATTCTTGATGCTGTAAGAAATGGTTGCCGCCACATTATTATCGGGATAGGGGGAAGCGCCACGGTTGACGGCGGAACCGGGATGCTTGCCGCACTTGGCGTGAAATTCATTGACGGCAAAGGAAAAGAGTTGAAGCCGTCAGGAGGAATGCTTGAAAGCATAGCCGGGATAGATTTATCCGGACTTTCTCCTGAACTTAAGGGTGTGGATATAAGGGTGATCTGCGATGTTGACAATCCTCTGTGCGGCGAAAGGGGTTCGGCAAGGGTGTTCGGACCTCAGAAAGGTGCCGACCGGGAGATGGTGGAGAGACTTGAGAGTGGCATGACGAATTATGCCGCGGTGCTTTGTAATACTCTTGGCCGAGACGTAAGCACTGACCCGGGTTCGGGCGCGGCCGGTGGATTGGGTGCGGCTCTGAAGGGTGTGCTCGGCGCGAGTCTTGAGAAGGGGATAGATGTGGTGCTCTCCCTGATAGATTTCGACAGGAAGATAAAGGATGCCTCGCTGATTATAACCGGGGAGGGATCAATGGATTCCCAGACGTTGCATGGAAAGACCCCCTGGGGCATAATGAAAAGAGGAGAGGCGGAGGGAATACCTGTTGTGGCAGTGGCCGGAGTGGTGAGAGATTCCGAATTGCTCGAAAGTGCCGGTTTTTCAGCCATATTCCCAATCGTGCCCGGACCTTGCCTGCTATCTGACGCAATGGATAAGGACACGGCGCGACACAACCTGATCAGGACAAGCCGTCAGATTGCACGCCTGTTCATGATCAATACGAATCTATTCAGGAAAGAGGATTGATGTGACGCTTTCGGCCGGACCATAGAAAAGACGGGCTCGGATCTCACAGGCTTTACCTGCATCGAAAGGAGCGGTGTAGAGTCTGCTTTCAGCTGTCGGTTCAGAGCCGTCGAGTGTGTAGCGTATTTCCCCTTTGCCATAGGCATCGTTCATCTCGATTTTTCCATCGGCAATGCGTATGCCCGGCTGACGGAGATAGAAGTCAGTCCCCTCTCCGGCCCATTTCTCCATCTCGGCGGTAAGTGCTCCGAAATATTCCTTGTCGCCAATGGTCTGCCTTGAATTGTGGGCCCGTTCTGCCAGTCCGAGAATGCGGGGAAGGATGTAGCGCTCGATCATGGAGCGGGAACGAACAGTCTCTGCAAATAACTGGGCGGAGATACCAGCCACATTCGACTGCACGTCGGCAGGTGCGTCGCATAGACGGTCGATTGTGGCGTGCAGCGGCTGAAATTCATCCACAAGGCCGCCCCAGGTCAGTCCGGGTTCTTCCGGATGCGTTGTAGGGGCCTGGTCGAAATAGAGATAGTCCACATTGCTTATTACAAGCGGATAGCCGAGTTCCGCAATCTGGCGGCCCATGTTTCCGGCATTTGTCCAGCAGTTGACCGATGCCACGTTTGGTCTCACCTTACGGTTATAATCGTCAGTATGTCCGAGAGCGATCTCCTGCCAGCCGGAGATCTTGACTCCGTGACGGGCTGCAATCTCGGCAACGCGTTTCACAAACAGGGCGTGGAGTTCACTCTGGTCGGTCATCCCTTTCTCAGCCATCAGGCTGTTGGCGTGTACGCTGCCGTCCCAGGCGTGCGCGGGCACTTCGTCGCCACCGATATGGACAGCGCGGAGAGGTGTCCCGGCTTTCGAGTAAGTGTCTTTCAGCGAACCGATCACTATATCCCAGAACTTATATGGACCCTCCAGGGCAGGATTCATAAGATTGTCGTGAAAATCCTGAGCTGTTGTGTATCGGGATGTGTCGCCGTCATGGATCAGACGCAAGGAGGAATCACCTTTGGTGCGGAAACGGTGTTCCATTGCCCTGATTGCCGCACGGCTGTGGCCGGGGCTGTCGAATTCAGGAATGATTTCCACTCCCAGCCCTTTTGCATATCTGAGCAAATCTATATATTCATCCACGGTGTAGAATCCGTTGGCGGGAGTGTCCTTAGCATCGGGATTGCCGTCGCCACTGTAGATCTGTTTGAGAAACGGCACATCATCGTTTACGCAGTATCCACGGCGGGCGCCAACGGATGTGAGCTCCGGCAATTCCGGAATCTCAACTCGCCATCCTTCATCGTCTCCTACGTGGAAATGGAGCACGTTGAGTCCGTAGCGTGCCATGAGCGAGATCAGTTTCTTCATGTCTTCGGCAGAAGTGAAATTGCGTGCCACATCAATCATCAGACCTCGATATGGATAATCCGCCCAGTCCTCGATTTTCGCGGAAGGTACTGTTCCGTCGGCATCACTGCTCTCTTCTATGCGGCGCAAAAGGGAGGCTATGACTGCTTCAGGTGTCTCACTGTTGGTATAGACCGTCATTCCGTCTTTGTCTATCTCCGCACGGTAATAATCATGTCGGTCATCGCTCACACGTTTTAACGTGACATGGTTCCTGTCGGGAGCCGCTACGTGCTTTCCGCCGATTTTTACAGATTTGGGTGTGGGTATCTGCATGTATGCTTTCGGGCGGATACCGCTCCGCAGACTGTCGTTTATGGCAAAAGCCTCAGGACCGTATATCATATTGTCTGTGATGCTGCCGTCGGCTTGGGGAACCGAGTAGAGATTGCGGTTGGCAGTCAGCGGTATGCGTACATTGCGGGCCCTTACAGATTTTCCACCTGTAACCAGATGCATGCCGTCAGGGGCGAATGATATATTTCGCAGAGCTCCGTCTGTCAATATGTCTACTGTGATCTTCTTCCCTTTCCCGGCTTCCGAAAAACGGGGCGAACCGACGGCATAATATCCGGGAAGAAGTTCCACGACAGTGTCAGCCGGATTTACTGGAGTCATTCCCCGCTTGAACTCGCAAAAAGCCAGACGCTCGAAGGGAGCATCCGCCTCAATCACGAAACGCTGCACATATTTGTTGCCGTTGTCGGCAGTGCATGTGTTGCCAAGGGTTTCCCAGGTGATAACATTCTCGGCGTGTGAAACCTGCGACAAGCCTGCCAAGGCGGTCACTGCGATACCTAACAGATATTTATGATTCATCCGGCTAAAAACTAAAGATTTCAAATCGTTTTCACGGCGATTTATAAAACATGACTATTGATTCTGCAAAAGTATAAAAATTCCTTTTCCCCACAACCCTTCTTTTGAATAAATGTGCAGAAGAACTTATAATGTGTTATGAAAATCGGGGCACATCATTGCTGATGCACCCCGATTTTGTCGGGAGGAATAAAATTCCTGTATTGTTATCGGGTTAACGATTATCTTGTAGCGGCCATGTTAGGCTCAGTGGGCCAGTAGGGATTCTGATATATGGGAGAATCAGCCACTGTCTTGCTGTCGGGAGCGGTGAGCATCATCTGGAAGATTGGAATAGGTCTCAGATAATGGGCCATTGACCATTTAAGTCCATCCCACACCTCGCTGTCTTCTTTTGCCTCGAACGGGCGCAGATATTCTGAACGCTTGGACGATGAGATTGTATTCTCGAGTTCCTCCTTATCATACCATTTCTCCATGGGTGTTCCCCAGATGTGGATACCTTCCACATGATAGGGGGTAGTCATGAGCTGGTCGAACGAGCGCCAGCGCTTGAGATCCATCCATCGGAAATCCTCAGCCACAAGTTCGCATCGGCGTTCGCGGCGTATGTTGAAGCGGACGGGATCAATTACTGTTCCGGCAGTGTATGCACCCCAGTCTGTCTGGGCCTCGATGGTCATGTCGGTTGCGGCGATTGTCTTGTTGAAATCCTGGTCAAGACCTGTGTGACGTGCACGGATCTTTGTCCAGTAGGACTGAGCGGTTCCATCAAGTGTTCCGTAGCGCTCATAATATGCTTCGATATAGTTGAGGAGAGCCTCCACGCTGCGGAATACGGGGCAGGCAGTGGAGCCGTTGCCGTTGTCGCACTGTGTGCCGGAATAATAGTTGCCTTTACGGAGAGCATAGCCTGTGGAATATACATTCTCGACGTTCGACTCCATGATGAGAGGGTAGGGTTCTACCGGAGTGGCATGAGTGCCGCCGCTACCCGGCACAAGGATATTCTTCTGTCCGGGTTCCTTCAGGAATACGAAGAGGCGGGGGTCACGATCCTTGCGCACGTTGGAGATAAGGTCATCTCCTGCATATCCGGAACCAGCGGCATAGATGGGAAGACCGTTGGCCATCACGAAGCTCTGCACAAGACTGCGGGTGGAGCCGCAGGCACGATTGCCTTTCTGGGCATATACGGGAATGTTGTGCACGATTCCGAGAGCACGGCTGTACTGGCGCCAGAGCAACACCTCTTTGTTGGAGGAGAGGTCAAGAGTGGCAAACATGGCGAGCCAGGGGTTTTCTGCCTCAAGCGGTTCCACAGCCTCAGCCTCTTTATCGGGAACGACTCCTGTGTTCTGGATCAGCACAGCCTTGTCGCCCACTTCCTTGGCAGCTGAGATTGCCTGGTCGAGGAACCAGTTTGCCTCTGCATCCACTGAACCTGTCTGATATTTGAAATCCTTGTTGTAGCCTTTCTGATAACCGGGCCATTCCTTGTCGCCGGGCACAAAAGGAGTGCCTGCGAAATTCTTGAGCCAGGTGCCCTCATAGAGAGCCACACGAGATTTGATCAGGCGTGCCACATCTGCGTTGATGCGGGTTGTGGCCATATTGGAGGCACTGAGGAGCTCGATCGCTTTGTCAAGTTCTTCAAGGATGAAGCGAGCCACTTCATTTTGCGGATAACGGCGGCTTGCTTCCGAAAGCACATTGATATCCTCGGAGAGGCAGGTGGTGATTATCGGGAAATCGCCATAACGCTGCATCATCGTGAAATATTGGTAGGCACGGAAGAAATGCATTTCTCCTATGTAATGACGTATGGGTGCAGCCTCACCGACAATCTCTCCGGCTTCATATTTGGGCATTACCTGGTCGAAGAAATAGTTGATGGTGTTGATTACGGTGAATGTGTAATTATCAACATCGTTCATGGAAGTTTTCCATTTCCCGGGCACATAGATGTCGTCATAGTTCTGCGAGACCATATTGTCAGTGCCGAGGTCACCGCCATATGTGCCGTAGCTCCAGTTGCCTGAAGATGGAAGCACTTCAGTGTAGCGGCCGTTGGCATAAGCCTCAAGGTGAGACACCTGTGTGAAGTAGTTTTCCGGAGTAGCATTAGATAATGGTTCCTTATCGAGATAATCGTTACAAGAAGCTAAAGACCCGGCGGTCATTGCAATCAGCAATGCCTTCAGATATATTTTGGTATTCATTTTAATTCAATGATAGATTAAAGGGTAAGGTTAACACCGAATGAATAAGTGCGTGACAGAGGATAGGCGCATCCGCCCCATGCATTCTTGGAGTCAAATGTCTCGGGGTCGAAGAGGGATGAGAGCTTGGTGCCTGTCAGCAGATTCTCGCCGGAGAAATAGATGCGGATCTTCTGGAATCCGATCTTCTGGGTGAGGTTTGTCGGGATGGTATATCCTAACTGAAGGTTTTTCAGACGGATATAAGCGGCATTCTGCATATATTTGCTCTGGTTCTTCTGGTTTCTTGTATCTCCGAAGATAGGACGGGGATAGTAGGAATCGAGGTTGGCGGGAAGGTCGTTTGATGGTTCTGCACGGAAATAGTCTGTGTGTTGTTTCAGGCCCTGGCTCCACCAGAAGTCGCCTGAGATTCCCCAGAAGTAACCGGAGTTGATCATGGCATCGCGTTTTGCCACTCCTTGCAGATATACACGGAGGTCAAATCCTTTGTAGTCAGCACCGAGATCGAGAGAGAAGAGCCATCTTGGAGTGCTGTTGCCAAGGAGCTTGAGGTCACCCTTGTTGTCGAGTGTGTTTGCTCCGCTGTTTACCACGCCGTCACCGTTTAGATCCTTATACATGATGTCGCCGGCACCCCAGTTCGAACCGATCGCGCTCTGATTGGCGTTGGCGAGGTGGGCCTGCATCTCTTCGTTTGTCTTGGCGATACCCACGGTCTCGTAGCCCCAGATTTCGTTGATGTAACGGCCCTCGATATAAGTGTTGAGAGAGAGCGAGGGGTTGTTGGGATAGCGAGTCACCTTCACACGTGCGTCGGAGAGCACGAACTTGGCGCTATATCCGAGACCGAACGATGTGCGGTCTGTCCAGGAGATTTCGAAATCCCATCCGTTTGAACGGAGGTCGCAGTTGTTGGTGTAAGGCACGCCTGTGCCGAGAGTGGAGGGAAGTTCCTGTGCGGGACCCACCATGTTTTTGGTATTGCGGATAAAGTATTCGGCGGTTCCGCGGAGACGGTTGTTGAAGAATGCGAAGTCAACACCGAAGTTCCAGTTGTAAACCTTCTCCCAGGTGAGAAGCTGGGAAACAAGTCCGGGGAATCCGGAAGTGTTGGGCTGCATGCCGCCCTGTAGCCATGAACCGTTGCTGCTGCCGAGAGGAATCACACGGTAGGTCTGATACCAGTTGTCGATGTTCTGGTTGCCCAGAATACCATAGGAGGCGCGAAGCTTGAGCTGGCCGCAGACAGTGGCATAATCCTCCCAGAATTTTTCGTTGGCGATATTCCATCCGAGAGAGGCTGAAGGCAGCCAGATCCAGCGTTTGTCGCCACGGAAACGTGATGTGCCGTCATAGCGGAGGTTAAGCTCTGCGAGATAGCGGCTGTCGTAGCTGTAGTTGATACGTCCGAAGAAGCCTGCGGTGTCCCATTCATATACTCCGCCGTTTACGCTCGGGGTGATCTTGTCGCCACTGTAGCCAAGGCCACTTGTGAGATCCACCTGAGGAAGGGATGGAACGAGAATGCCGTCGCGCTGAAGGCCATAGACTTTCTTCTTCATGTTTTCGGTCTGGAAACCGAGCATCACATGGAAGTCATGTTTGTCTGCCACTGTCCAGTCATAATTCGAAAAAATGTTGACATTGAAGAAGTTCTCCTTCTTGTAATCTTCGTGGACGTTGCTGCTCTGTTTATAGACATAGGGCTGATTGTCTACTGTATGGTTGTAGATCATCTGTGAGTCCCAGTGGCGGGTTGCGGAGAGCACACTGTAGTTGAGCTCAGCATGGATGTCCCAGCCTTTCATCGGCTTGAACACGAGGTCAAGCTGATTTACGTTGCGGTCTGTCTGTGTTTTGTCTGTGCCGCCGTTGGCAAGACCGGCGATGGGTGACGGTGCATCGTAGAAATTGCCGTTGTCGTCATAGATAGGCAGGATAGGCCAGCCCTGACGACCGAGCACCTGATAAAGATTGTCGGTAAGAGTTGAAGGACGACGATAGTCTACACGGGTCCAACGGGTGCTGAATCCAAGCTGCAACCAGTCGAAAAGCTGTGCAGTGAAGCGTCCGTTGATAGAATATGTTTTCTTGTCGTTATCTCCCCATCTCACTTGTCCTTCCTGGTCTGAGAAGTTGCCCGAGAAATAGTAGTTGACTTTCTCTGTGCCGCCGGATACCGAGATATTGTGTTCCTGCGAGAAGTTGCTGCTCTTGAACACTTCTCCATACCAGTCGACATTGGCGTTGCCGCCGGGGTTATCGAAAGGTGAATTCCAATAGTTGGGGTTGTTGGGATTGGTGACCATGACGGTATTGATCACACCGTCGCGGTAATCCTTGATTCTCTGCAGCCACTCTTTGCCGAAATGAGGACCCCATCCCGGTGTATTCAGGCATCCGTCGTTGAAGTATGTGGCGAATGTATAGGAATCCATAGTGTGCGCCAGATTGATAAGGTTGGCGAAACGGAAGGAGTTCTGGTAGTTGATGACGGGTTTTCCGCTTTGTCCTTTCTTTGTCTTGATAAGGATAACACCGAATGGCGCGCGGGATCCGTAGATTGAGGCGGCAGCGGCGTCCTTGAGGACAGACACGCTTTCCACATCCTGGGGATTGAGCACGTTGATGTCACCTTCCATGCCGTCTATAAGAACGAGAGGCGCACCGCTTGATCCGCTGCCGATGGTGCCATTGCCTCGGATATTGATGGAGGGGTCAGTCTCGAGAGAACCGCTGCTTACGTTGATCTGCAGACCGGGGACTGCTCCTTGAAGTGCGGTGGCTACGTTATCAACCGGACGGTCGTTAAGAAGCTGAGTGTCGACTGTGCTGACTGAACCTGTCAGGTTCACGCGCTTCTGAGTTCCGAAGCCCACAACCACCACTTCGTCAAGAAGGTCGGCCTGTGCGGACATTTCCACGGTCATGTCGGCAGATGCTTTCATCTCTTTCTGGGCATAACCCACATAGGTGAAAACCAATGTGGATCCCGCGGGAACTTTAAGCTGGAAGCGGCCTTCAATGTCTGTTGCAACAGCATTTGAAGGTTTCCCTTTTTCCATTACAGTGGCACCGATGAGAGGACCCTCTGCATCCTCAACAATGCCTGAAGCTGTAATCATAGATTGTCCTGACTGGGCTTGGGGAACCGGACTTGGTGAGGCGAACGCTATTGCAGGTGATCCGGCAATTAATCCGGCACATGCCAAGGCTGTTGCCCACAGTCTCTTGTCATTCATGAAGTTATAAGAATTCATAAGGTAGTTATGTTGGTTAACTGATAATTTCCGAGGTATTATGCTATTTTCCCAATAATTGTTTTTGGGTATTTTTGAGTTTTCGGATGCAAATTTAGTTTATATAGTCAGAAAATTACCCCCCCCATATGTTAAAATTAGTTAATTTTATTATAAATTTATTATAGAGTATTTTAAATGTTCATGTAAATAAGTAGGACAATTTGACTTAAATGATCCTATTTTGTGTATTTATTCTATTAATTGCGGTTTTATGAAGTCTTTTTATTCTTTCGGGATGAAAATATTAGTGTATTTGAAACACTTTGTTAACAAATATTTTTATAAAATTAGTTAATATTAAGAAATTCCCTAATTGGTTCAGCTTGATTTCGTCTCTAATCTTTGATAGAGTGGCTGAGTTAATCATGAAATGAATATAATGTTGTAAATTTGTTGATTGAAAACTGTTATAAGGAATAAAATCATGATTAAGACAGGATGCAGGCCTTTAAGGACGCTTTTGCTGGGTGTCGGAATATCTTTAATGGGTCTTGGCGTTTCAGCACAGGATGATTGCCGGAGCATAGTAGACAATATGCTTGATAAATACCCGAAATCGACGATGCATGATATTTACAAGAGTTTTTTTCAGGACCGTTTCGGTCCGGGACATCTTGTAAATGACACAACTATGGCAAGGAAGTATCTTCACGAAGAATTGGAGAGCATGGGAGAGACCTCATTGCCATATTATGAACCGGTAGGCAAAGGTGAGAATTATTATCGGGTGAGTCTTGCCGTTATCAGAGACGGAATAATAACAGAAGATTCTTTCTTTGATGCGTTTATTGAAAGTGCCGGGAAAGTAAAATTCCCTGCAATCAGTGAATGGAAAGAGGAATGGACCGGAATATTGAAGGTTATTCCCACGGATATTGACAACTACAGTGCAGACAAAGCAATGATTGATTCTGTCTTGAATGCCGGAAAATACGTTATCCATCATAGCCGCAGGTTTGAAACTGCATATCATCCATATTACCGGCTTATTGATAAAGGAGTTTTTGAACGCCGCATGCTGCCGGAAATCTCAGCGTTCCTGGAATCAGGAAGAGACACAAAAGCCAGAGCCGCTTTGCTTGAGAGGATTGAGAAAAACCGTAAATGAATTGATGTCAGAATATGAAAAATAAATTACTGCTCATAATCGACCCACAGGTGGATTTCATCACAGGTGCGCTTCCCGTGGCAGGAGCGGAAAACGCAATGAATGCTCTTGCCGAATATATCCGCAGTCACAATCGGGATTACTCTCACATTATAGTGACGGCAGACCGCCATCCCATGCGCCATTGTTCATTCTCTACCGAAGGAGGTGAATGGCCCGTTCATTGCGTTTCCGATTCAGTTGGAGCGGCAATATGGCCTGATATCATGGATGTATTGCTCATTGCCCCGGATAAAGTCAAGGTTTTACATAAGGGTGAGGATCCATTACGTGAGGAATATTCAATCTTCAAAAACTATGCGTCTAAGGAAAGTATCTTGCGGATTCTCGCGGAGAACGGTATTGAAGAGATTGATATTTGCGGGCTTGCGGGCGACGTTTGTGTTTCCGATACCATACTCGACGGCTTGGCTTTAGAATTACCGCAGAAGATAAATGTCCTGACGGAATTTTCACCTTCCATAGATGGAGGCAACACACTTGATGCAATAATCTCAAATAATGCTTTGTCAAGTGATAGAAAATGACATTATAAAGATAAGGACGATAAGGATAATTCTAAGACATTCGGGTTGTTGAGGATTGAATAGTCTGCACTCAATATAGCTCCGTTAGAAAATATCGTTTCACCTTCCTCTGTTATTCCATGTTGTCTATGTATATGACCGAAAAGATGTAACCGAGGTTTGATTGCTGATACAATGCCTAATAACTCTTCTGAACCATAGTTATTGCTATCATCGAAATCCAATATTCCGAAAGGGGGTGTATGCGTAATGAGAACGTTTGTATTGGATGGTATCTGGCGGTAATTATATGATTGCCTCTCACTGATACAGTCTCCCATAAACATCGGCACTCCATAAAAGGTTATGCCTTCTATTTCAACTCCGGAATTACATAAATAATGCACATTGGAGTCTAAGCCGTCGATATTCGCTCTGTAAAGACAATCATCGTGATTACCGCAGATAAATATTTTATGCTTGTAAGGAAGGTCACAAAACCAATTCATAAAGTCAATGGCTTCACTTTCACTGCCATTCATGGTGAAATCTCCGGAATGCACAATCATATCAGCTTCGGGTAGATTGCGAAGCCGATAATGGCAGCCATGTGTGTCTGAAATATGTACGATTTTCATCTTTATGCTTTTTGATTACAAAATTAATATCAAAGTGTCTCATTTTGTGCATCAAGAAAAATTATTAGAATAAAACCAGCCTGTACTGTTAACTGAGACACCTCCGCAGTAATTTTGCGACATCAAATAATAAGTCTTATGGAAAAGTCTTTTAGAAACAAATTTGCAGATCTGTTTAATGAAGCAGAATCGTATAATAGCAACTACGACATCAGTTTGACAAAACTACTTGTCTGGCTTGGAGTAATGACTATGGTAAGCTCTTTAACTCCATTTATATTCCTCGGAGGTTATCCTCTTATCAAAACTTTTACCACTTTGATAATACTTCTCTTTGCTACCGCTCAACCAGCTTTCAAATGGGCTATAAAACATAAGAAATAAATCATGTATTTTTTCGAGATTGACCGTCTTGAAATGATGCGCAAACGCCAGGCATATTTTTCAGCAATAGCCGAAGAATATGCTTCGTTTGCCGATTTCATTAAGGCTCATGATATGTGGCTGGCTATTATGGGTATTGAGCTAACAGATTGTGGACAATATCTGAAGCTGTATATTCAACTGGATTTTTCAGAGTTTGAAGAATACTATGTGATAATGACTGATGACGGACATCTGAGTGTAAGCGATATTATTATGTGGAATGATGATGTATGCTGTACAAGTTATATTGACATTAATACCGGAAAATCATCAGATGAAGAATCAATTTTCAAATTAGAATAGATATGAATGTCTACAAAAACGATGAAGATTTTTGGAGAAATCCCGAAGATAGAAGAAATGTTTGGGACTTCTCATATTACGCTATTACTGTATTGTATTATATTTTATCCGATTATTTCAGTGTGATAAAAATCCCCGAGGAAGAAACCAAATATAAATTACTTCCGCAAATTTTAAATGATGACTATAATAATCTTTCGGAAAAGAAAGTACGGAATTTATTAGGAAGTTTAAAACAGTACAGAAACTTCTTTGAATCCGAGGATGATATGACGGATGACGAGGAAAGAGTATTTGCGGAAAAATTGGTTTGGAACTTGCATAAAATAATTAGTTTATTACCGTGGCTTAACATGTATAACTTTTCATTTGTCAAGGGATTATCAGACGATATTACACTGCAATCCGGTTTTAGCTTTCAGGAGTTGTTATTTCCCAATAAGATCATTGCAGATAAGATATTACCTGTTCTTAGGTCATTTACAGAGGTATCTATTAATAATCCCGGCTTTTTCTATCGTTGCTATACGTCTAATGAAAGAGGTAGGCAATGGGACTGGATAATGAGTAAAATGGTTACGGCTTTCGAATGGTTGTCAACTAATTATAAATGTACAGGAAATAATGAAATTCCTGATGAAATTGTATTCGGATTTCATGCGTTTGCCGAATTCCTGATTGAGATGAATCAACCTTAATTCACATTAATAAGTGATAATCCAACAATGAATGCTTCTGAAGAAAAAACGGGCATGGTGCTTAGTCAAAAAGGCATCAGGCATATTAAAGCCTTTCATAAGTGAACCATTGAACCTCGACGGTTCAATCCGTCCGCAACTAATCGAGGGTATTGATTGCATCGAGGAGTATCTTCGGATTGCAAATAGCTTGACAGATGATTTTGACTCTTCATTTATCTCGAGTACTATAAAATGTGACAGTTATATGTTAACTTTGCGAGTAATAAGAATAATTCAATTTTATGAAAGATATCAAATACATTCCGATTGAAGAGAAATCGCTCAACGACAAATTAGTGAATCTCTATGGGCCCAAAATTCCGGGACTATATGCAGCTGTAAAGCCTCTGTTTGATGATCCGAATGCCATTAAACCGGCGTTGCCGTTGGTTCTCGAACTCAACGATGACAAGTCGTATGAGAACGCTGATCTTCGCGTGATGATATTTGGACGCGAGACCAATAACTGGAACGACAAAGACTTTCGGAAAACATTTCCTTTCGGCTCTTATAATTTCAGTATTAATACATCTGAAGATGTTGTTGCAGAGATTATGGGTAAACATGAAGAGGGAGAAGAAGACTATTTTGGACTCGGGGATTTGTATCATGGGTATTTTTTTCGGGATGAGAAAACTGGTAAAAGAGGGAATACCACACCATTTACCAGACGTGCAGATGAACTTATAGACCTTTTGCGAATAAAGTTGCCTAATCTTAAAATCGAGTATCTGTGGAACAATGTGACTAAAATCGGATTAGGGGGTAAAGATTTTGGTCAATGCTGCGGAAAGCCGACTTCAGAAATTCGCGAAATAGAACGCCAATACTTTAACGTAGTTGCTGATGAAGTAAGAATCTTGAAGCCGGATGTCATAATCTTCATGACGGGATTTTATGCAGATCAAGAAATCAAAGAAAAGTTTGAACTCTCTGAGGCCGCTTTCAGCACCATTAAAGAGGGGCTATTCCTTGACCGAATTGAAATTCCTGGCGTAAAATATGCAGCCCGAACAATTCATCCATCCGCTCGCGGACAGAAAAAGGAGTATTTCAATAATCATTTCGAAGCATTGGTTGAGGATATTATGAGTGTAATTCTATGAGCCGACAACTAAAAACATATCTGGCAGATTGACGCTATCCGCCATAACGGAAGGATTTCATTTAAGGCGCTTTCAGATCTGTAGGATTGTAACAAAGACATGAGCGATTACCAGTCGCTCAATCGTGGTGAATATGCGGATTTCGAGCTTTATGTAGAAATGATTAGGCAAAATGAATTTTAGGGTTATTGCATTAAGCAATGAGGATCAATCAGTTGGTCTGGATATGTATGAGTGGTTTACAGGTGCAACTAATGAGCATACCATGGATCCTACTGAAATTGAAGTCAATGACAACGATAAATTGGTAATTATCTGGGCTCAGGACAACTTTGACAAGGCTATCGAATTGGGTCGTAAATTCTACCAAGCCGGAGTCCTGACCTTAGGCGTATTTCCTGAGTATATTGAAGAACAGGAATGCTTTGATTCTCAGACTATAAATGACGGAAAGTCGATACTCAGTATAGTTCGTGCCATTACCGCGCCGGTGATTTATTCGGGCCCGATCAGCTTTGACTTTAACGATATTCATACTGCACTAAAGGATGCTGAAAGATTTTATGCAAGATTTATATATGGAGCTGACGTAGATAGTCTTATTTCAAAAGTAGAGGATAAGTTCCAGCAGATAGGTTTGAGCAACGTCGAGTCGGCATGCATCAACCTATATGGGGAATTGCAACCGGATTTTAATAGCTACAGCATAGACAAAATAAAAGCATTGTTAAGTATGATGCCTGAGGAATCTACGACTCTTCTCGGTGTTCATAAACTCCCGGACTCTTTTACTGGTATTGAGGATAAAATGGAACATAAAATGTCTTTAGGTATATCATTTATTTTAGCCGGGGAGGATATGAGAATTTGGAATTTCAGTTACAGATAACCTTTAACAGTTATTTAAACTGAGCGTGGTGTCCCGGCGGAATTTTGATTGAGGTAACCACAATCAGAAACTACGAGCGCCTGGCAGTATTCAGACTGTCAGGCGGTCGTAAGTTAAAACAGATTGATAACCGGAAGCTGACCAAAGTCAGAGGATGGCATCGATGGAGATTCTGCCAGGGCCGGTGATCATTAGCAGAATGAATACCGACATATAGCTTATGGGTAGTTCCCTCTGTAGCCAGGGTTGCCCTCTGAGTGCGAAGAATCCGGCCACAAACATTGTGACAACCGGAGGAATAAGCGCCAGCCTGAACATGAATCCGGCCATTACTGCCATGGAACATAGAAACTCGGCCAGGATGGCAAGCTGTAGCGAACGTTTGCTCCCGAGTCCTATGGGATCGGGAAATGAAGTGGTCAGATTATGATAGCCCGCCACTTTCTGAATGCCATGTACGAGCAGAAGTCCTCCAAACAGAAGTCTGAAAGCGAGCAACAGCCAGTCTCCTCCTTCCAATCCTAATTGTGAAGCGGGGAACACAATTTCCCTGAGAATATCATTCATATTATTCCGTTTTTTCCAATTTAAACATGTTGCCGGATGTCATGGTTCATTAAATGTGACTATGTGGAAATGACCTTATTTATCAAGCCCCGGAGTGCTATAGTAAATTCTGGTTCACCGAACCGGATCAGCAAGGGTCAAAGGCCTTTTTTTAGCCAGGCTCCGGAGATGAGGCGCCATAGGAATATCAGTCCTCTGAAACACAATTCGACACACATGGCAAGCCACACGCCGGCAAGCCCCATTGTGGGTGCGAGGATAGCGGCTATGGGGAGGCGTACAAGCCAGATGCTTCCGAAATTCATGACGGCGGGGATAATGGTGTCGCCCACTCCTATCATCACTCCGTAAGCCACGATCGATGCGGCAAACATCGGTTCGGCAAATGCCTCTATCCGCAGCGATTCGACACCAAGATCCCGGATCGCCTCCACCGGTGTCATCATAGCCATGACCTCCGGAGCGAAAACATAAATCACGACCCCCATCACCGACATGGTGACCATACCGAGTCCAACGGTGATATATCCGAATCGGCGGGCAAGGTCAAAACGTTTTGCCCCATAGCTTTGCCCTACAAGTGTTGTGGCGGCATCCCCTATGCCATAGCCGGGCATATAACAGATGCTTTCGGCTGTGACGGCAAAAGCGTTAGCCGCAATCGCCATGATGCCAAGTGGAGCGACAATGACAGTCACGGCAATCTGGGCTCCGCAAATCACGGCATGTTCGAGGGTCATTGGCGCCGACACCTTCAGAGCCTTGCGGAGCACTTCCCGTTTCGGGCGGAAACTCCCTGCCATACCTTTGATAGCGATTACCTTTTCCCGCGCGCACAGATACCACATCATTGTGCCGGCAGTAATAATCTCGGCAGAGACCGTGCCCAAAGCGGCTCCCAGAACGCCAAGTCCGGCTCCAGGAACTGAGACATGCATCCCGCCTACGTCAAGCTGACGCGTGGGGAATATCAGGAAGAAATTGAAAACGATGTCGAGCAGACACATCATGACGTTCAATCCTCCCGGTATCTTCATGTTTCCCACACATCTCAACATGCCCCCGGCAAGATAATTCATAGTGAGCAGCGGGAGCGCAAGGACAAATACAAGGAAATAGACCGTGGCCTTATGGCATACAGGCTCCGTGCCACCAAGCCAATGAGGCAACGGAAGGCTTATGGCGGCACCTATGGCGCTGACCGCAAGACTGAAAATTATGCACGAAGTGATTGCCTGGCGAAGGATGTCGCGGGCACGGCTGTTGTCGCCGGCTCCTATGCAGTGGGCCACCTGCACGGAAAAGCCGACTGTGACAGCCGAACAGATTCCCCAGAAAAGCCAGAGGCTCGTGGACACAAGTCCAACCGCCGCAGAGTCGTCAGCTCCAAGCTGTCCCACCATCGATGCGTCGATATATTGCATCAGGATACTCGACAACTGCGCCATCATGGCAGGCCACGACAATTGGGCGGTCAGCTTCAACTGCTGACCGAACGTGACCCTTCCCCCTGACCGGATGATTGATATCTCTGCCATGTATTACCGGATGCCGGAAACTCCCGGCGAAAAATCAGTTCCCCAGACTGCGTATGATGCGTCTTAACGCCTCTTCAAGCACCGTGCGCGGACATGCTATGTTCAGACGGATATAGTTGTCGGCTCCATACATCACCCCGGAATTGACCCACACGCGGGCATCTTCAAGCAGACGCCGCTCAATGTCATCGCCCGTCATGCCGAGAGAAGAGACATCCACCCATGGGAGATAGGTGGCCTCAAGCGTTGCCACAGGGCAGGAAAGCCGTGACGTCATCACTTCGCGGGTGTAAATATAATTCCGGTAAAGATACCGTCGCAACCCCTCGAGCCAGGCTTCCCCTTGCGGGGAATATGATGCCATCAGTGCCTCTACTCCGAACGGATTCACGTCACACACTTCATTGATATTTATCGCCTTGTCTATTTTCGCTCTTTTTTCAGAATCGCCACAGATGATATTGGCAATCTGGAGTCCGGCCGTGTTGAAAGCTTTCGACGGCGACAGACACACGATCGCGTCAGGGTCAATACTCCCATAGGGCACATAACGGAATCCCGGCATGACCAGCTCGCAGTGGATTTCATCGCTTACCACAATGACATCGTTGCGGGAGCAAATCTCCTTGACTTTCCGCAGCTCCTCCTCAGTCCAGGCACGTCCGGCAGGATTGTGGGGGTTACACAAAAGCAGCATCCTGTTTTCAGGCTTTGAGGCAAGCTCCTCAAGCCCGGCAAAATCCATGCGGTAGGTAAACTCCATGTCGCCGATATCCTCCCTTACGAGCGGATTCTCGACAATGACACAGCCATTGTTTCTTATGGAAGAGAAGAAACAGTTATAGACCGGGGTCTGCACAATCACGCCCTCTCCGGGCGCCACAAGCGCTTTTATTATGGCAGAGACGGCAGGCACTACGCCCGACGTATATATCACCTCTTCGCGTCGGATGCAGTAGCCGTGGCGCGAACCGAACCAGCCGATAAGGGCATCGTAATAACTGTCGGGCACAAGCGTATATCCGAAAATGCCGTGGCGCACCCTCCTTTCAAGCGCCTCCACCACACATGGGGCTGTGGGGAAATCCATATCCGCCACCCATAGCGGAATCACGCCTTGCCGGGAATCCCATTTATAAGACCCCGTGCCACGGCGGTCTACTACTTTATCAAATTCGCTCATATCCATAGTGTGAACATTCATTATCGCCCTGTCATGGCCATGTCAGACTTCTGTGACGATCTTGCAGTCGGCAGGCGCGAGGATGTTGGCATCAAGAATCACCTCTCCTATGGCAAGGGCATTGATGAAACCGGTGCGCGGATTCTTCACGCTCACAATATTTGACCTGACCGTTGCCTTCACTTCTGAATCCTCGAAAGCAAGGTCGGCGTCGTCGCCAAACGTACAGTCTTCCATAACCAGATTCTCACAATAACACAACGGCTGTGTTCCTGAAATCTTGCAACGCACGAGACGAAGATTCTTTGAATGCCATCCAAGATACTCCCCGGTAAGTTCGGAATCATAGACAGTGATATTCTCAGTGTTCCAGAAAGCGTCTTTTGAATCGATATGGGCGTTGCGGATTTCCACATCGCTGCAATACTGGAATGAATAGTTGCCCTGCTGGCGGTAGCCGTCAATACGGATGCCGGAGGAATGCATAAACAGATAGTCGGCATTTTTCACTTCCACATCGTTTAATGTGATTCCATGGCAATGCCATAGAGTCTCCTGGGCGTCGGGTATTGCGACGTTTCTCAAGGAGAGGTTTGTCATTTCGCGGAACATCTTGGGAGCCTCCACAATAGTATCGGTCATCACAAGATTTTTCGAATACCATAGGGCTGCACGTGCTCCGGGAGTGAATACACACCCTTCGATGCGGAATCCGTCGGTGTGCCAGAAAGGGTATTTGCCTTCAAAACGGCATTTCACCGCCGTGATTTCCGAGCAGCATTTCAGAGCCGATTCGCCGGCATGTATTGTAACATTCTCAAGTGTCAGGCCATGGGTGGCGAACAACGGACGTTCTCCCCCGAATTCTGTATTAGATATTGTTCTCATTTTTCATCAATTTGGATTCGATAGACGGTTATCTCATTTAATGTCATCAAGCATGACGAGCTTATATGTCTGTGTGCCAAGACCTATGCTCTCTCCGTAGTTGAGCGTGTGCATGCCATGGCGCGAATCGATACGCTCGATAAGATGCACCTTCCCGTGGTCGTCTGAATTGCGGACCAGGTCGGTGCAGGCCTTGTCAAGGGCGACAGGATCGAGAGAGGCGAGAATGCCGATGTCGTGCATCTGAGGGTCGGCGGGATGCGAGTCACAGTCGCAGTCCACAGAAAGATTGTTGGCGACGCTGATATATATAATGTTGTCGCCTGCGTGGTCGGCGACAGACTTCGCCGCCTCCGCCATGGATTCGAGGAAGTCATCTTGCTTTGCCGCCTTCCATCCGTCTTCACGGGTCTCTGTCGCACCCGCGCTATGTATATACATTTTTCCGTTGCCGGATGCGATGCCTATCGACATATTCTTCACGGCACCTCCGAAACCGCCCATGGCATGTCCTTTGAAGTGGCTCAGGATTACGGTGAAGTCATAGTCGGGATAATGGGCTCCGACGATATCATATTTAAGATGTTTGCCATCTTTCAACGGCAACTTCACCTCTCCGTCGGCATCCATGATATCGACCGGCGCTATGGCGGTGAATCCATGGTCGGCGGCAGCCTTGATGTGGTCGGCGGCGGTGTAACGCTTGCCGGCATAGGCAGTGTTGCATTCCACAATATTGCCGTCAACGAGTTTCACGAACGGAGCAATGAGTTGCGGACTGAGGAAATTATGTCCGCCGGGTTCTCCGGTGGAGATTTTCACGGCCACTTTCCCATGCGCCTCACGTCCGAGAGCCTTATACAGCTTCACGATGGCTTCCGGAGTAATCGACTTTGTCATATATACAATGGCAGTATCCGGTTTTTCGATTTGTGCAGATGAGGTCAGCACGCTCAATGCGCCGACCAGTAAAACAAAAAAGTGTTTCAATTTCATAATTACAGTTGTAATGGCTTTTGCTATTCTGATATTACTATCTTTTTACCGCTACAAAATTACTAAATAAAAAAATCACGGCATGACCCCAATCGCCTGAATTCCTACCAAAATCACGGAAATCAACAACCTTTAAAAACAAAAGGAATGACAAGCGCTTTTAAAAGAGCAGTTACGGATGGCGTTATAAACCTTTTGCCTTCTTTTATGAAAGAGAGTTGGAAAACATTGAGAAAGGGGAGACATTATCTTCTGAAGGATATCTCCAGATAACCGCAAAATACCAAGTAGCGCATCCACCGGATTCTGCACGTTAGCGGCCACAAGACGCAAAAGACCTTTATGGCCTACATCAAGCTATCCTCTGAGGAGATAGCAGACGAAATGAATTAGCGGGTGAGCCCGAAGCGCAAGTATGGCTTTAGCCAGGTGCGCGGTGGCAAAGCCATCGAGACTCATCGCAAATCGCCGCCATGTCCAAGAAAGAGAGCGATATGTGGTAAAACAGTAATGTCATTCCAAAAAACAGACATAAATGTCACTTTTTTGGAGTGTCGGTATTGCCCAATTCAAAATAAAGACTATATAAAACCTAAAAGGAACGAGGAAGGCATAGTTACAATAGGATTAATTGACTTCCTCCTTAATCCCGAACTGTTAAATTGGTAGATTTGATTATATACCAATGAATTCGCAACTGATGATGAGGCTCTGGTAAATGGACTCACACTTATACGCAAGCGTAATGAAAATAAAATATTTGAGATAATCTCGTTATAATCCCCCAAAAGTGGGCAAAAGCCATAGATTTGGAAGATTATTAGCATATTTTAAGGGTCTTTTGATAATTCATGGCGGTCAGATTGAGAGACCGATAATACCAATTATAATTCCTATTAACTGTGCAATCAGTATATAGCCTCGTTTGGTTTTGTATTGCACCAACCATTCGTTATAGCGCATAGGCAAATCCTTGACGTTTTGCCTCATATGCCACTGTTTTATTCCGAATACCAGTAACACAAGTGTTGCGCCTAACGCTATTACAATTCCTGTTATGATTAATATCTCACTCATATGATTAAGATCACGAATTAGCTCTTAAAAGTTTGTTTAACACGCCATAGTGATAGACATAGTTTTAAGTGCTAACACTACTTCTTAGCTATATCGGTTGTAAATACCGAGATACATGTACAACCTTGTGCTATATCCGGCGGAAAATATTTGGCGGGATTGAGAATTGCTACTGATCTTTGCGGCCGAAAAGAAGATTTGGCATAGGTTGCCATTATACTAGTTGACTAACTCTTTGGCGGAGCCGTCGGGGAGTTTGTAGTCCGCGACGATGACTGCGCCGGGTGGCAGCTTTGCCACCTCTTCCTTTGCAGCCTCCATACTTTCAACTGCAATCGGCTCGTAGCCGGCACTTGCAAGCAAGCCCGACATGAGCCGACGGTCGGAGTTGGAGGCATCAACAATGAGGATTTTATTCATTGTTTATTGTGCCGAAATTCAGTATTTAACAGCTTATACTATACATGGCGAAAGGCAGGTTCCCCCGCCTTTTATCGTCTTTTGGTTTTTATCTGACGGAATAGTATTAGCTCACTCTTTCCAAAAGCCAAGAGATGTTTTTTCCGAGGTTTTTCATCGTTTCGACACCTTCTCTGTCTTTTAATGCCTCTCCGGGCAGTTTTCCGTATGCCATGTTCCAGTAGGTAGAGCCGACAACAAACATCTCTTTATTGAGGAAAAAGTGATTTATGGAATCGAGTGCATTCATGGTTCCCGCACGACGGCCTACAACCAGACCAGCACCAATTTTATGGGAGAACATCCCAGGATTGGTATCGCTCACAACGCTTGCCCTTTCAAAGATGGCTTTCAGGGGTGTTGACACATCAGCTGAATAAGTCGGTGAGCCTATGACAAGTACATCAGCCGCGACCATTTTTTCATATAGGTTGCAAAATATGTCATTGTGCCACACGCAGTTTCTCTTACCGGCACAAGCGAAACAGGCTTTACAGGAATTTATGGTTTCTCCGGCGAGATTGATTTTTTCAATATCATGTCCTGACTTCGCAAGTTCCGCAAGAACAAGGTCAATCATGTCTCCGGTATTACTTTCCTTACGCGCGCTCCCGTTTATTGCAAGTATTTTCATACGTCGTTTTGTGTTCGGGTCCATTATGTTTGCGGCTTCTGCAATTCCGGTAACAGACATTGCAGTATCTGCTGCAATCAGACCGATTCTCTTTATTGCATCGCGTCGGTTCATTACACTCATTTATATGACTCGGTGAATATATTTACGATGTCTTGATCGGACATCTGCACCCGGTCACTGGTAAACATTATGCCCATCATTAAACGGTGACGGAACTTCTTCGTCAGTAACCTCCAGTTTGAAAAAGACAGGTCGCAAACCGTCGTTGCAACAGGTTATTGCCATACCATCGTGACGTACCCAATCATTGAAATAAAATCGCTTTGCTCCGTTTGCAAGGGCAAATACATATGGGTGAATTGTACGCCATGCCCCGTCGCAGAATCCGTCGGGTTTGCCAAGACCGGCATAAAACACTTGGCCTTCTTTGAGAACAGAACACGGTTTCAGTCCCGGTTCAGCATATTGTTTTGCCATATCTTCGTTGAATGTGCAACGAAGCACTGTAATTTTGACTTTTTTCATCAGTACCAATCATGTTTTTCGTTTCGGTTCAGAGCTGCTATGCGGCTCATTTCCTCATCACTCAGCTCAAAGTCGAATATCGAAATATTTTCTTTCATGTGTTCCGGATTGCTTGAGCCGGGTATGACCACGACGCCGCGCTGTAAGTCCCATCGCAGGATAACCTGCGCGACGGATTTGTTGTGGGCGTCGGCAATCTCTTTCAAAACCGGGTCGTTGAGCAATTCCTTCTGGTGGCCCCTTCCACCGAGTGGATACCATGCTTCGACGGCGATTCCGAGATTCTGAATGTGAGGTACTACCTTTGTATCCTGATAATAGGGATGTACCTCGTTCTGTACCAACACAGGCTTTATATTGACCTGTTTTACAAATGTACAACCGTCCGCGATAGCGTATTGAAACTTGCCGATGTGATTCATAACTTTGCGCAAAAAAATCGATGGACAAAGTACAATTGTACCGGCGGGTATACGAATCTTTTAAGGGTCTATGTGCCGAAGGAAAACAAGCAGTTTCCTTCAGCGAGTTTTGTCGCAATAATGAGGTGGACCCGGCTCAGATGCCATCTGTCTTAAAGAGTGAATTCAAAGGTCTGCAATCGTTGCCCGGATATAAACGGCGAAAGAGAAAGAACGCAGCATCCGTCTATGCTGATGTGTATGAAAACTTCAGGAATCTGTGCGCTGCAGGAAATCAACCGGGTTCATTCTCCAGCTATTGCAAAGAATTTGGCATTACTAGAAACGCGATGCATTGCTATCTGAAGCGCAATGGACTTAATGTTGTAGGTCTTCCGGGATATGTAATGTCGCATGAAGCCCAGTATAAAAATTATAAGGAGGTTCCTTTTGAAGATGTGATCTTCGAGGAGGCAGGTTTCCTTCCGGCTGACATCGGGAATGTTATAACGGTAACGGTCGATGGCCATGTGGCTGTTAGCTTTCCGGCTGATACCGACGTAGCTGCCATTGCCAGGTTCGTCAGAAAGATGGGAAAGGAGGCTGGACATGTGGGGTCTTGAGCAAGGGCTAAGACTGTGGGTGTGTCAGCAGCCGGTGTCGATGCGCTACGGCATACGCGGCCTGACCCAGATGGTGTGGTCGTGGAAGGGTCATTCTCCGGCCTCGGGTGATGTGTATGTGTTTTTCTCCAAAGACCGCAAGACCATGAAGGCATTGAAATGGGACGGTGACGGATTTTTGATGTACACAAAAAGGCTGTCGCAAGGCCGTTTCCGGGAGGTGCTGAAAAAGGGCGATGACGGCGTGCGCAGGCTTCAGTGGGACGATTTCTATATGCTGATGAGGGGCCTCACGCCCTTGAAAGTGATGGTCGAGAATCGCTTCAGAATGGCCGTTAAATAGTGTATAATGATTTATCAATCAAATAAATAAGTGGCGCAAAAGTTGCGGATATCAAATATTTTTCGTAACTTTACACCATGAAAAAGAACGAGTTGATAGAGTTTTTACAGCACCAGATCGAGTTCCTTCAGGGACGGCTCGACGAGGCGTTGGCTTCTGTCAACTCTCTTACGTTATCCAACGAAAAACTCCAGTCGACCAACGAGAAGCTGGTGGCGACAGTAGATGAGCTGCGCAGGCAGATAGCTTCGCTGGAAGATGTCATAAAGGGCAAGGGCGCGGAGCTGAGCAAAGAGAAGGCGGCGCGTCAGGCCGTGCAGCGTCTGCAATGTTCTCCGTCGGAGCGTCAGGCAAAACCTACAGTGCCCGCCACTTCCGAAACTACGGGACAGAAGCCACATAAGAAATGCACCAACAACGGCGCCAAGAGAAAGACCCATCCCGAATGCGAGGTCGAGACAGTTGTGGTGGAGCCGGACAGTCCCGACTTCAATCCCGAGGCGGCCACGTTTATCGGCGAGTGTGATGTGGTGCGCTACGTCATGGAGCCGATGCGTTTCAAGAAAATTATATACAAGGTACGCAAATATGTGCAGGACGAGAAGATATACAAAGGCTCGGCTCCTGCCACGCCGCTGCTCAACTCGCAGTACACATCTTCCTTCATAGCCGGCTCACTGAGTTACGTTACCTGCACTGTATGCCACTTGAAAACGCAGTCGAATACTTCCGTGCCCGCGGCTTCGACCTTGACAAAGGCACCGCACAGAAACTTGTAAGCAAGGTAAAGGTGCATCTGGAGAATCTATACAAGGCACTGAGTCAGGCAATAGTGGCGGATAATTATATTTGCGGTGACGAGACCTATCAGAAGGTACGGTTGCAGGTGGCAACTCCCTCGGGCAGAAAAATCAAGAAAGGATACATCTGGGTGTTCGTAGGCATGGCAACCGGGCTCGTGTACTTCATCTATGACGACGGTTCACGCTCGGCCGAAGTCTTCGGGCAGCACATCAAAGGCTTCAAAGGAGCCTTCCAGTGCGACTATTACTCCGGATACCGGAATATCGGCATCGGCGAGATGAGTGGCATAAAACGTCTGCCTTGCATCCAGCATATAAAACGCAAGTTCCTTGACCTCAAGGACAATCCTCAGGCACAGGAAATAGCAAAACTCTTCGGACTCCTTTACCACTTCGAGCATCAACACCGTATAGGCAAAGACGGATGGACCGAGAAAGAACACTTAAAATGGCGACAGCGATACTCAAAGGTGATGCTCGGGAAAATCCACATGAGACTATTGGCCGTCAAAGACCGCATCGGTGTTCCACCCGATGATCCGTTGCTTGCCGCCTGGAAAAGGCGCGGCTGTTTGACCCTCTCGGGCACGCGGGACTGACCCTTTTGGGCAAAATAGTTTTGACCTCTTCGGGCAAAATAAAAATGCCCCCTATCGGATACCGGCAGGGGAATTTTTTTGTAGTTTTATGACTCCTTGTCCTGGCAGATG